>VOFG01002704.1_pt1 | contig 36400 bp, 40 predicted proteins | sample 5384171 | NCBI WGS metagenome assembly VOFG01 (sample SAMN12384726, study PRJNA508395) | human gut metagenome | isolation source: healthy gut F | host: Homo sapiens
GCAGCAGCTGGGGATCACCGTTGAGCTTTATAAGGACGGCGAGCCGCTGAGATTGGAGCGGCGCTTCTCCAATATGTTCCTGATGTTACCGGATGATGTCGGAGCACCGATGTCGCTATTCCCGAGGTCACGCTGACGGTGAAGGACGGCGACCTGATCGCGCAACGTCCGGCGCGACCGACAGCCCGATTACCGTCTCCGAGGGCGAAGACTGCACCGTTAAAAGTCAGGTGAACTGGGCGGATAACGGAGCCGTGCGCAACAAGCACTCGTGGTTCTGAGTTGGCGAAGAAAGCGCTTCTATCTGACGAAGGACACTGAAATTCAACGTCGCCGCGAACAGCATCACGGGCAAGCGGTCTCTGCCAGCACGGTGGACGGCGGCTGTGACCTGCGCCGGGCCGGCGTGGAGCGCAGGGAGCGCGAGCTGATCGCCGAGGCAAAGGGCACGTGCGCGGTCTGCATTATAATCGCGTCAATGACATCTCGCGGAATCGTCTGAGCCGAGCAAATACACCATCACTGCTCAAGAAGCCGTGAACAGGTCAGCTCCAGCAGCGGCTCTACCTTATCTATATGACACAGCTTCCTGCGGCCGGATGAGCTGCTCGATCACATCCGGCGCCCCCTATTACCTCTATTGCACGGTCGAGGCAAAGCCCGGCTATGTGTTCCGCAGCGGAAACCGGAACGTATTGAAATATGCCAATGAGGAGGGAAGCCCGAAAATGGGCGGAGGCCATTTGGAACGACAATTGACTGGACATGGACAACATCAGCGCCGGCGCGTGCTATAAGCAAAATGACAAAAACAGACACCAATATGGGCGGCCTTTTTGGCTGAACCGGGCTTGAGCTGACCAGCCAGCCTGAATCGTCCGTGAAGGCGCCTGTCGCAGGCGAAAGCCCACGCCGGGCAGCGACTACTGTAAAGATCGACGGCCTGCCGCCGTATATGACCCTCGAGCGTCGATTGGCTGAAGTGCTATGACGACTGACCTACTATTCCGATAAGCCTTTTGGTGTTCCAGGCCGGGAAAACGTCGGACGGCGAGAGCTGCGAATACCAGTGCTTTATCTATGTTTCCCAGACCTCAGCGGCGTCGGGGGTCGCGAAGGGCGCCAAGTTCTATCTCAACGACACGCCGCAAGCTGGACTGGGAGAATAAGTTCTTCTGACTGAAACCATGACCGCCGAGGACACCTCCGTGCAGGAGGATCCCGTTATCACGGCGGCAAGGCGGGCGCCAACGGCACGATCACGCCCTCCGGCAGCGTTACGGTCAAGAAGGGTGCGGATCAGACCTTTGCCATCAAGCTGAACGTCGGCTACGCCGTGTCCAAGGTGTTGGTTGACGGAGCGGACGTCGGCGCGCTGACGTCGTACACCTTCAAGAGCGTCACGGCCAACCATACCATCGAGGCCGTCTTTGCCAAGTCAGCCACAAAGCCGACAAATCCCTTCGTCGATGTTTCCGAGAGCGCCTACTATTACGACCCGGTGCTCTGGGCGGTCGGCAACGGCATTACGAACGGCGTGGACGCGACGCATTTGAGCCGGACGGCACCTGCACGCGCGCACATGCCGTGACCTTCCTGTGGAGAGCCGCAGGGCAGCCTGAGCCGAAAACGACGCAAATGCCGTTCAAGGACGTGAAGGCGGGCAGCTACTACGAAAAGCCGTGCGCTGGGCAGTCGAGGAGGGCATTACAAACGGCACGAGCAACACGACCTTCAGCCCCGATGCCGACTGCACCCGTGCGCAGATCGTGACCTTCCTCTGGCGCAGCAAGGGCAGCCCGGAGGTGACGGGGATCGTGGATCCGTTTACGGACGTTGCGACGGCATACTATATGGATGCCGTGTTCTGGGCGGTCAAGGTGGGTGTTACGAACGGCACCAGCCCCACGACCTTCAGCCGGACGAGAACTGCACCCGCGGACAGATCGTGACCTTCCTCTACCGCGCGATGCATCTCTGACCGCAGGGGAGCGCGGCGGGCAACCGCCGCGCGGCGGTTCCGGGGACCTGATACGGAGGAACGCCACTTTACAGCATAAGGAGAGATTGCATTGCAGGTCTTAATTCAAAAATGCCGGAAAATCTGCCGGAATTTGAACTGCTTGCCGCCGAGGGCGGCAGCCAGAGCGCATCTGCGCCCTGTTTCTGTGCGCGCTGGCGCTGTTTGACCGAAATAAGGAGGCCGGCGCTGCCGCAATGAACCTTCTGCGCGGCCCGAAGCCCCTGACGCCGTATGACGCTCAGTTCCTGCGCGACCGGCTACGCGGCAAATCCTATCTGCCGCTTGCGTATTTTGAAGGCGCGACGCCGGAAAAACGGGTATCAGCCGCAGGTGCCGTACGCGCTGAACGTGCTCGCAGACCCCAGACCGCAGGATTTGGAGCCGGGCTATCTGCGTGTGTTCTTTAAAACGGCAGGCGCAGATTCGCCGCGGCTACATGAAGCTGCGGCAGAAGGCCTCGACCGGCGAATGGTTCCTTTGGGAATACTCCAGCATTCTCAGCGGCATCCGTATTCCTGCGGCGGAAGACCCGTGGGCATAACAAAATGCTGAACACCGCAATTACAAAACGCTCGGCGAGGAGATCGAGCAGGAGACCACACACAAACGGCTGTCCCCTGCCTCAGCCGTGACGCGACAACCACGCGAATGCAAGCGACTGCTGCGGATACTGCGGCAGCGCGGTAAGCGGAAACCAATCCATCAAACGCTTTCAAAGAAGAAAGGACACGAAATAATGAAAAAGTATGTAGTATTGCTTTTTGATCGTAGCTGCACTTCTGACGCTTGCCGCCTGTGGCAGCAAGGATGCGCTGGCCGGTACATGGTCGGCCGAGCTTGGCGCGGACGGCGTGATCACATGGAGCTTCGACGGGAAAGGCGAATGCACCATGGAGAACGCCTATATGAAACAGAGCGGCACCTATACCATCGACGGCGACCAGCTCACGGTAAAGCTGGAGACGTGGAGCGACCCGTCTACCTACACGTTCTCCGTTGACGGAAGCAGCCTTACCATGAATGAGAACTCCGGCTACGGCATCAGCGGAACCTTTACAAAAAAATAACTGCGAGCCTGACAGCGGCGGAAGCTCCCGAGGAAGCGCCGCGTCGGTGCCGCCCCGCGACCGATTCATACATTCCAATTAAAAAACTGGTAGGTTTTTCACAGAAACCTACCAGTTTTTTTGTCATTGCGAGGAGGGCACAGCTTTTGCGCGGTGTCGCCCCACTAAAATTTGAAACTTTTCGTTCTGAAAACCGGTTCATTTCCACGCAAAACCTGCCAAATCTGTCATTGCGAGGAGGGCGCGTGCGCCCGACGCGGCAATCTTAAACGAATCGATTTGCCATCCCGTAACGAACTATGGTTGCGCGGAACGAAACAGAACCTTAAAATGAAGAAAGAGGACGCGAAACGAAGCAGCGAATCCCATGTTTTTTGTGATAGGGCTTCCCTCTTGCTTCGTGCTCCCGTGCTTCGTTCCGGGATGCCCTGCCTTCAACTTTAAGATTGCCGCGTCGCTGCGCTCCTCGCAATGACACGAAAATTGGGACGGTTTTATTTGGAAAACGGAAGTTTTTCATTTTTGCGGTTATTTTTGCGCGGTATCGCCCCACTAAGATTTGAAACTTTTCGTTCTGAAAACCGTTTCATTTCCCAGCAAAACCGATCAGATTTGTCATTGCGAGGAGGGCGCGTGCGCCCGACGCGGCAATCTTAAACGAATCGATTTGCCATCCCGGAACGAGATATGGTTGGACGGAACGAAACAGAACCTTAAAATGAAGAAAGAGGAAGCGGAACGACGCAGCGAATCTCATGTTTTTGTGATAGAGCTTCCTTTTGCTTCGTGCTCCCATGCTTCGCCACGGGATGCCACGTCGATCACTTAAAGATTGCCACGGCCGCAACGCGGCCTCGCAATGACACAAAAATGGTAGGTTTTTCCGTAAAAAACCTACCGTTTTTATTTCCGAAATGTTTGAAATCCGCTTTGCTGTCTGCCCGCAGGGCAAATTTCACGGCGCGGCTTCTGCCGGCCGTCGGTCGCATGACGGTCGCGGTGAACCGCTTCTCACCGGCGTGGTAGTCCCAATTGAAGTCGCCCTGATATTTGCGGATCGTCTTTTCGACGCTCTTCATGCCGAAGCCGTGAGAGAGCTTGTCGGCCTTGGTCGTGAGCAGCCGGCCGCCGCGCTGCACGGGCGGCGCGGCGCAGCTGTTCGTGAGATCGATCACGCTGTAGGAGTTCCGGTGGCAGGTGCTCAGCGAGATGTACTTTTCCTCGGACTGCTCCGCGGCAGAGACGGCGTTGTCCATCAGGTTGCCGAGGATGGCGACCAGGTCGATGTCCGCAAGCTGAGACAGATTGCAGGAGCGAATGTCATATTCGAACCGAATGCCCCGCAGCTCGCAGGTGATGATGTATTTGTGGAGCATCACGTCCAGCAGCTGGTTGCCGCTGTGGCAGTTGCGGGTGTAGTCCTTGAGTTGCTGAGAGAGCTGCGCGAGATAATGGTCGATCCGCGGGTCCCGGTTGAGCGCCTGAATGGCAGCCAGATGGTTTTTCGCATCGTGGGCGTAGAGCATCAGCTGGTGATTCTGCTGATCCTGAAGCTCATAATAGGAGCGCTCCGTTTGCAGGCGGGACAGCTCCGCCCGCATCTGGATGGCCTCCCGATCCTTCCTCGGCCTGACGGGAGTAGGCCGCGAAGAGCAGAATGGACGAGAGAAACAGGCCGATCGCTGCTGCCGCCAGAAGGATCTGATTCTCCGGCGTGCAGTCGGCCTGCACGCAGACGCGCCAGAATATAAAAATGCAGAACGTGCCGATCAGCGGATAGAGCAGGAAGACCGGAGGGACCTTGACCGCGCTTTTGTTCGGGTTCAGGAAGCGCACCGCAATCAGAACCGCGAGAAAGGTCAGCCCCTTTGCAGCTGATCGCCTCGAGGAGGAAGAGCGGCGTGTTGGTGTTATAGTCCAGAAAGCCGTTGCCGGTAACGGTCGCGCCGAAGGCCACGACGGCCGTCTCGATCGTGCCGCCGAGCACCGCGAAGATCAGCGCGTAGAAGGCCTTCAGGGGCAGCCTGCCCCGGTAGCAGCTCAGCGCAAACAGAAGCGGTGCGAGGAAGGACGTGCAGAGATTCAGGACCGTGTTGTTCCGGAAGAGCAGATTCAGCGCCGACGCCCCGGTGAAGCACAGACCGCCGAGCAGCAGACACTGCCACGTCGGTCGCCTCTGCTCCAGAAAGCCGGAAAAATACAGGTACGCGATCAGCATTTCCGCGATGTAGATCCCAAAGGACGCAAACGGATTCAGCATATCATCGCCTCCTCAGATAGTCGAACCAGAACTGATGGAACGACGCCTGCTTTCGCGGCGCGATCGGCACATGCGTGCCGTCCGTCAGCACCAGCTCGTGATAGGTATAGCGCTCCACGCTGTGCAGATTGACCAGAAAGGATTTGTGCACCGGGTAAAAGAACAGCTGGGGCAGCCTTGCGCAAAGGTCGTCGTATTTTTCCTCGACCGGATAGGCCTTTTCGTCCGTCACGACGGTGGCCCTGCGGCCGTTGCGGGTCACATAGAGGATGTCGTCGGCGATGATCCGCTGCTGATCGCCGTTGTCGGCCAGATACAGATCGACATATGCGCCGTCGATGTATTCCATGGCTTTTGTCCAGACCGGCGTAGAGCCGGGGCGCGTGGAACGGCTTTTTCCAAAAAGCGGAAGGCCTGCAGATCCATGGCGTCGTCCTGATATTCCTCATAGTTCGTGATGAAGAACAGCGCCAGCTTGGAGTTGCGGCGGCGCAGCATCCGCGCCATCGTGATCCCGTCGATCCGGGGCATCTGAACATCCAGAAACGCAAGATCAAAAACGTCGTCGCCGTTCAGAATGTCCGTCGGGTCGGTGACGGCCGTAATGGTGAAACAAATTTGATGCAGCCTCATGTATTCCTCCACATGAGACTGCATCATGTCCAGATAAAGTGGCTCATCGTCACAAATTAAAATTCTCATAGAAAACCTCAGGAAATGCAAATGCGCGGCGGACGCCGGTCATTGCGTCTTTCGGAGCGGCGCAGCCGCCCGGGAATTTTTGTTTTTCGGAACGGACGCCTGCTCCTGCTCCAGATAGGCGTTCAGAAGCCGGATCAGCGTTTTTTGCTCCGCAGGGTTCAGAAGCCGGATCAGCGACGTGATCGAATCGGCCTCGGGCGACAGCTCGCCGATCAGATAGTAATTCGGCGTGCCGCCGAGCACGTCGCACAGCGCAAGCAGCCCCTTCGTCGTGACCATGCTCTTGCCGCATTCGATGCTCGAAATGTGGTTTTTTGAAAGCTCCAGGCGCTCGGCGAGCTGCTCCTGCGAAAGACCGGCGGCCTCTCTGCGGAATTTGATCCGCTTGCCGATCAGTCTGCTGTTTGCGTCCATTTCATCACCCAGGATAAAAATACCACGAATTGGCGCACATTAAAACCAACTATGGCAGAATATATCTATAAAATCATGATTATATAAAGATTTTACAGAGATATACGCATCAAACCGGGATTTCTTGCATTTTTGCGCAAATAATCAGCATTTTTGTCGGAGCTATAGAAAACCTGGGGGTCTTTGTGGTATGGTATAATATGATAAGCCAAAGGAGGTGGACAACATGAAAAAAGGTGGAAATGCTGCTTCTGAAAACCGCGAAAAAGTCGGCTGAAAAAACCCTCCGCCGGGATGCGAACCGGACGACCTGCGTCGGAATCTATCAGCCCGCAGTCCCGCGAAGCTTTCAAGTTCAAGGAGAAGAAGTAATGGCATCCTGGCTCGCGCAGCGTGTCGTGCAGCGGCTGCTTGCCGCGGCGGTGATCGATCCGGATGACGCAGAGCTGTATACATACGGCTTTTTTCTGGTAATATCGAAGACCCTGTTTTTCGGGATCACGGCGATCATGGGAGCGCTGCTTGGTATTTTGGGGGAAAGCCTTCTGTTTTTCTGCTCCTTTCTGCTTATCCGGAGCTATGCCGGCGGGATCCACGCCAAGCGGGAGCTTTCCTGCCTTCTGCTGACCGCACTGTCCATTTTTGCGGCGCTTTTGCTCGTCAGGGGGCTTCTGCGTCTGCGGCCCACCGTTGCCGCCGCAGTGCCGACGGCCGTGGCGGCGGTCTGCGTGCTCCTGCTCAGTCCGCTGGATTCCAAGGAAAAACCGCTCGACGCGCAGGAGCGCAGGCGGTATCGGAGAATTGCGTGCGTGATCGTCTGCGCGTATTGCGCCGCGATCGCCGCAGCGCTGCCGCTTCATTGCGGCGCGGTCGCCTATCCCATCGCGGCGAGCCTCGTGCTCGAGAGCATCCTTCTGCTCGCGGGGAGGGCGCAGCGGGCATTTGCGCAATAAAGCCCGGATATGCGCCCCTGCGGCGCGGCTCAGAGCGCTGCGGGAAAATCCGCAAAACGCGAGGACAGCCGCAGACTCATCATGATGTTTCCCCGCGCCGGGTGCGGAGGCGAGGCAGTGCGGCGGTAAGCGGCATTTCTGCCGCACCCCCTCTGCACCCGGTTTTTTATATCAGGATCAAAAACAGCAAAACCGTTCAATTTCGTGTCATTGCGAGGCCGCATGATATAGCGCTCCGAGGGGACGTTGCGGCGGTGTCGCTCCGCGACGAATTTCAAACATTTCGGGAATAAAAATGGTAGGTTTTCTACGAAAAACCTACCATTTTTGTGTCATTGCGAGGAGCGCAGCGACGTGGCAATCTTAAAGTTTAAGGTATGGCATCCCGCACCGAAGCACGGGAGTGCGAAACAAAAGGAATCCCTATCACAAAAAACATGAGATTCGCTGTTTCGTTTTGCTGCCTCTTTCTTTCAAGGTTCTATTTCGTTCCGCCCTACCATAGTTCGTTCCGGGATGGCAAATCGTTTCGTTAAAGATTGCCGCGTCGGGCGTAGGCGCCCTCCTCGCAATGACAAATTTGGTAGGTTTTGCGGAAAAACGGAGCAATTTCCGGAACGAAACGTTTGAAAGACGATGCGGAGCGACACTAAAAAAATAACCGCAAAAATGAAAAACGTCCGTTTTCCAAACAAAACCGTTCCAATTTCGCGCCATTGCGAGGGCGCAGCGCGGCCATGCTGCGTCGCTTCTCTCCATGCAACGACAGAAACGGCAGGTTTTTCGGAAACCTGCCGTTTGCCGTTATGTGCCGGCGGGCGCGTTTTTTGTCGAAGCCGTGGATCCAGTCGCTCTTGAGATAGAACAGCAGGAAGACGATGCTGCTGACCGTCCACGTCAGGGGTAGGCCGAGAAGATGACCCAGCTCTCGCCGACGAGCGGCACGACGACGCTGATATAGGTCACGCGCAGGACGCACCACGCGCCGAGCATGACGAACATCGGCACCATCGGACGCCCCGCGCCGCGCATGATGGCGGCGATGCAGTGCGAAAAACGAGAGCATACAGAAAAACAGCGCCTCGACCTGGATCTGCCGCGCGCAGAAGGCAATGGCGGCCTGATTTTTCGTGAAGAAGGACAGCAGCGGCCGCGCCAGCAGGAGCATCAGCACGCCGATGACCTCTGCCATGACCACGCAGCTCACGATGCCGAACACGGAGCCCCTTTTTTTCGCGCGGTCGTATTTCCCGGCGCCGAGGTTCTGACTGACGAAGGTCGTCAGCGCCATGGTGTAGCAGGTGATGGGCAGGAAGGCGAAGCCCTCGAGCTTGGAATAGGTGCCGCAGCCGGCGACGGTGTCCGGTCTGAAGACGTTGATGTTCGACTGGACGATCACGTTGGCGAAGGCGATGATCGAGTTCTGCACGCCGGAGGGCAGGCCGTAGCGGATGATCTCCTGAGCATGGCCGCCTGCAAACGCACCTCGCGCAGGCGGAGCTTGTAGCCCTCGCCGCCGCGCATGAGCCGCAGGATGCACAGAACCGTGCTGACGAACTGCGAGATGGTCGTGGCCAGCGCGGCCGACCAGACGCCCCAGCGGAACGCGCCGACAAAGAGAAAGTCGAGCGCGACGTTGACCAGCGAGGAGAAGATCAGGTAATACAGCGGGGATTTGCTGTCGCCGACGGCGCGCAGGATGCCCATGCCGAGGTTATACATGACGATCGCGACCGAGCCGAGGAAATAGAACCGGAAATATTCGACCGAATAGCGGAAATAGCTCTTGTCGGTCTGCATGGCGCGCAGGAGCGCCGGGGTGCACAGCACGCCGACGACCGTCAGCAGCACGCCGGCGAGCAGGCCGAAGGCGACGGTGGTGTGGATGGCGGTGTTGAGGTTTTTTCGTCCCGCGCACCGTAGTAGCGCGCGATCACGACGCCCGCGCCGACGGCGATGCCCGAAAAGAAGCCCACCAGCAGGAATACGAGGCTCCCGGTGGACGTGACGGCGGCATATTGCGCGTCGTTGCAGTAGTGGCCGACGATCCATGCGTCGGCGGTGTTATAAAGCTGCTGGAAGATCTGCCCCAGCAGGATGGGGATCGCAAAAAGGGTCAGATTCTTCCAGATCGACCCTCGGTCAGCGAAATCTGGTCTGTTTTCATGGCGGAAAGCCGTGCGCCTCCTCTCAGGATTGTGAAACTTCAGTATAGCACAGGAGTCGACGCTTTTCAACCGGAAAATACGATTTTTCTGTATTTTTATACGCGAGATCTACGGCGGCCTTGCCAACACGTGGGACTACGGCCCGCTCGGCGTCGAGCTGAAAAACAACATCAAGCGCGCCTGGTGGAAGAAATTCGTGCAGGAGAACCCCTATAACGTCGGTCTGGATTCCGCGATCCTGATGAACCCGCAGACGTGGGTGGCCTCCGGCCATCTGGGCGGCTTCTCCGACCCGCTGATGGACTGCCGCGAGTGCAAGGAGCGCTTCCGCGCCGACAAGCTCATCGAGGATTTCTGCGCCGAGCAGGGTCTTGAGCTGCCGAAGCCCATCGACGCCTTCTCGCAGGCCGAGATGAAGGACTTCATCGAGCAGCACCAGATTCCCTGCCCCACCTGCGGCAAGCATAACTTCACCGACATCCGTCAGTTCAACCTCATGTTCAAGACCTTCCAGGGCGTCACCGAGGACGCCAAGAACACGGTCTATCTGCGCCCGGAGACGGCGCAGGGCATTTTCGTCAACTTCTGCAACGTCCAGCGCACCACGCGCAAAAAGCTGCCCTTCGGCATCGGCCAGATCGGCAAATCCTTCCGCAACGAGATCACGCCGGGCAACTTCATCTTCCGCGTGCGCGAGTTTGAGCAGATGGAGCTGGAGTTCTTCTGCGAGCCGGGCAGCGACCTCGAGTGGTTCGCCTATTGGCGCGGCTTCTGCAAGCAGTGGCTGCTGAGCCTCGGCATGAAGGAGGAGAACCTCCGCTTGCGCGACCACGACCCGGAGGAGCTGTGCTTCTACTCCAAGGCGACGACCGACTTCGAGTTCCTCTTCCCCTTCGGCTGGGGCGAGCTGTGGGGCGTGGCCGACCGCACGGATTACGACCTGACCCAGCACCAGAACACCTCGGGCAAGGATCTGACCTATTTCGACCAGGAAAAGAACGACCCGCTATATCCCCTATGTCATCGAGCCGTCGCTCGGCGTCGAGCGCAGCTTCCTTGCCTTCCTCGCAGACGCCTATGACGAGGAGGTCGTCGGGCAGGACAAGAACGGCAAGGACGACGTGCGCACCGTGCTGCATCTGCATCCGGCACTCGCGCCCTTCAAGGCAGCCGTGCTGCCCCTGAGCAAGAAGCTCAGTCCCGCCGCCACCGAGATCTATAACGACCTGCGCAAGGACTTCATGGTCGACTTCGACGACGCCGGCTCCATCGGCAAGCGCTACCGCCGCGAGGACGAGATCGGCACGCCCTACTGCATCACGGTCGACTTTGCCACCGTCGGCGACGAGACCACCCCGGCCGACCACGCCGTCACCGTGCGCGACCGCGACACCATGGAGCAGGTTCGTATCCCGATCGCGGAACTCAAGGCCTACCTCGCCGAAAAGCTCGCGTTTTAATCCGCCCGATCGGAGAAGGGGGGCGTGAGGCGGCCATGAAACGATCCGGAACCGGAACGGCGCGGCGGCAGGGGCGCCCGCTCGACCGCCTGGCTGTGCGCGACGGTCGTGCTGCTGGCTGCGGCGGCGCCGCGCTCGGCACTGCATCTGCTGCTGCAGATGATCGGCACGCTGGATTTTTCCGGCGCCGCTTCTTCTCTTATTTTCGACACCCGGCGGTCTTCCTGCTGAATCTGCTGCCGGTCGTGCTGCTCGTCGCGCTGTTCTGGTTTTGACCAACCGCGCGTGGCTTGGCCTTCCTGCTGCCCGTCGGCGCTGCTGGTGCTCGTGTCCTTCATCAACTATTTCAAGATCGCCATTCGCGGCGACCCGCTGATCGCCGAGGATCTGCTGCTCATCGGCGAGGGCGCGGGCACCATGGGCGACTATGAGCTGCATTTTCCGGCGCTGTTCTTCGTCTCCTTCGGGCTGGTGCTCGTCGGGGCGCTCGCGCTCATGCGCTATGCGCGCGCCCGCATCCCCAAAAAGCGCCTCTGGGTGCGCGCGCTTGGCGTGCTGGCCTGCGTGGCGCTGGGGCTGCTGTCGTGGCGGCTGTGGTACGGCGACAAGGCGCTTTATGACGCGCAGAGGCGCCGACGGCGTGTTCAACTGCGAGCGCGAGTCGGAGAAGCGCCTCGCGACGGGCTTTGCTCTGGTCGTTTCTGCACTCGGTCAGGCAGACCCTGCCCATGAAGCCCGAGGGCTACAGCGACGCGGCGGCGCAGGCGCTGCTGGCGCGCTATGAGGACGCCGACATCCCCGCCGACGAGCGCGTGAACGTGGTCGTGACGATGCTCGAGAGCTTCTCCGACCTCTCCGCGCTGGGCGGCGTGACGTTCGAGCGCGATCCCTATGCCGATTTCCACGCCCTGCAGGCCGAGAGCTACTGCGGCACGCTGATCTCCGACACGAACGGCGGCGGCACGATCAACGCCGAGCGCTCGTTTCTGACGGGCTTTGCCTATCCGCACCCGCGCTATCGCTGCGAGACGTGGTCCTACGTCCGCTATTTCGCGGCGCAGGGCTATTCCACGCAGGGCGGCCATCCGGGCTACGAATGGTTCTATGACCGCAAGAGCGTGAACGAGAACCTCGGCTTCTCGCGCTATGACTTCATGGAAAACCACTATGAAGCCCCCTGCCCACCGGACGGCAGCGACTACCGCGGGCGTCCCGGCGACGCGGCCTTTTTTGCCGACCGCCGCGCCGATTATCTTGCGCGCGACCCGTCGCAGCCCTATTTCTCCTTCAGCGTGACCTATCAGGGGCACAGCCCCTACAGCGACACGGCGCTCGAGGGCGGCGTGTACTGCGCGCATGACGGCCTGTCCGACGGCGCATACTGCATGATCAACAACTACCTCAGCTCCGTCGCCGACACCGGCAGGCAGCTCCGGGCCTATGTCGATTCCTTCCGGGAGGACGACGCGCCGGTCGTGCTGGTCTTCTTCGGCGACCACAAGCCGACCCTCGGCACGGGCAACTGCTACTATGCCGAGCTGGGCGTCGACGTGAGCGAAAACGACGCGCAGGGCTGCGAGAATCTCTATTCCGTGCCCTACCTGATCTGGGCGAACGACGCCGCTAGGCGCGTGCTCGGCGACCGCTTCACGGGGCAGGGCGAGACGATCTCGCCGAGCTTCCTGATGGCGGAGCTGTTCGACCGCTGCGGCTGGGACGGCCCGGCGTGGATGCAGCTCCAGCGCGACACGCGCAGGCGCATTCCGGTCATCCACCGGCAGGAACTGTTCGTCGTGGACGGCAAATGGGAGAGCGAGCTTCAGCCCGATGCCCGGCCGCTCTATGACGAGCTCCGCATCGCGGAATACTATGTCCGCGAACGGCTTTTGCGCATTAGGGGAACGGCGATTGAGCCGCGCCTGTCCCATATCATAGGGATCTCCGATCCCCAAAAACTTGGAAAGGATTTATTTTCATGGAAAAACTTCAAGGTAAGCAGCTTGCCATCATGGCAAACCGCGCACGCCTGCTGGCGCTCGACGCGGTGCATACGGCCTCGTCCGGCCACATCGGCGGCAGCCTGTCGATCGTCGACGCGCTGACCACCCTCTATTTCAACGTCATGAACGTCGATCCCGCGCACCCGCAGGCTCCCGACCGCGACCGCTTCGTCCTCTCGAAGGGTCACACCACCCCGGCGCTCTATTCCGTGCTGGCGCTGCGCGGCTTCTTCCCGGTTGAGGACATCAAGCTCTTCCGCTCCATCAAGGGGCACTACTCCGGCCACCCCGATATGCGGCACGTCCGCGGCGTGGATATGTCCACCGGCTCTCTGGGGCAGGGGCTCTCCGCCGCCGTCGGCATGGCGCTGGCCGGCAAGCTCAGCAAGAAATCCTATCGCGTCTACGCCGCCTGCGGCGACGGCGAGATCGCCGAGGGACAGATCTGGGAGGCGGCCATGTCCGCCGCGAAATATCACCTCGACAATCTGTGCATCATGGTCGACGTGAACGGCCTGCAGATCGACGGCGCGACGAAGGACGTTATGCCCTCCGAGCCGCTGGACAAGAAGTTTGAGGCCTTCAACTGGAACGTCATCCACGTCGACGGGCACGATTACGACGCGCTCGTCAAGGCCTTCGCCGAGGCCGAGACCGTCAAGGGCAAGCCGACCGTGCTCCTGCTCAAGACCGTCAAGGGCAAGGGCGTCTCCTTCATGGAAAATAACGCCGGCTGGCACGGCAAGGCGCCGAACGACGAGCAGTATGAACAGGCCAAGGCAGAAGTCGAAGCAAAATTAGCGGAACTGGAGGGCAAGTAATATGGCAGGAAAGATTTCCACCCGCGCCGCCTACGGCGAAGCGCTGGTCGAGCTGGCGGAGCAGTATCCCGAGCTGGTCGTGCTCGACGCCGACCTCGCCAACGCAACCATGACCAAGGGCTTTGCGGCCAAATATCCCGAGCGCTTCTTTGATATGGGCATTGCCGAGTGCAACATGACCGGCGTCGCCGCCGGCCTGTCCACCTGCGGCTTCAAGCCCTTCACCGACACCTTCGCCATCTTTGCCACCGGCAGAGCATGGGAGCAGGTGCGTAATTCCGTCGCCTATCCCCACCTCAACGTCAAGATCGTCGGCTCGCACGGCGGCCTGTCCGTCGGCGAGGACGGCGCGACGCATCAGAGCGTCGAGGATCTGGCGCTCATGCGCGTCATTCCCGGCATGAAGGTGCTCTGCCCCTGCGACGGCAACGAGATGAAGCTCGCCGTCAAGGCGCTGCTGGACTACGAAGGCCCGGCCTATCTGCGCCTTGGCCGCGCCGCCGTCGAGACCGTCACCGACGAGATCGAGGGCTACCGCTTCGAGCTGGATAAGGGCGCCACCCTTGCAGACGGCAAGGACGTCACCGTCATCGCCACCGGCATGATGGTGCAGCTTGCGCTCAAGGCGCGCGAGACGATGGCCGCCGAGGGCGTGTCCGTCCGCGTCATTGATATGCACACGATCAAGCCGCTCGACACCGAGCTGGTTCTGCGCGCGGCGCAGGAGACCGGCTGCATCGTCACCTCCGAGGAGCACAGCGTCATCGGCGGTCTGGGCGGCGCGGTCGCCGAGTTCCTCGCCGAGAACTGCCCGACGCCCGTCGTGTGCCACGGCGTGAACGACGAATTCGGCCGCAGCGGCACTGCCGCAGCCGTTCTGGAGCACTACGGCCTGACGGCCGAGGTGCTCTGCGAAAAGATCCGCGAAGCGCTCAGCAAGAAAAAATAATTTCCGCAGCTCTGCATATCCTAAGGAAGCTCCGGTCGTTGACCGGAGCTTTCAAACAATAGGAGGTTTGACCGTTATGGCACTGAAGGACGAATGGAAAAAGACCGGGCAGGAGCTGGGCGACGCGTTCACCGGGCTGGGCAAGAGCCTCGTCCGCACGGCGAAGGTCGGCGCGGACATGACGCAGAACTGGGCGGAGGATCGAGACCCGCACGAGGGCATCCCGCAGCAAAACGTCACGAACGACGGAAGCTGGCAGAAGACCGGCCGCCGGATGGGCGACGCGCTGGAGCAGCTTGGGAAGACCGTGCTCCACACTGCGAAAACCGGTGCAAAAAAGGTTGAAAACTGGGCAGAGCAGGACGAAAAGAAAGAATAAGAAGCATGATTTATTTGGATAATGCCGCCACCACGCGACCCTGCGCCGCAGCCGTGGCGGCCATTTCCGACGCGCTGACGGAGCACTGGGCGAACCCCAGCGCGCTCTACCGGCAGGGCGTCGAGGCGGCGCGCCTGCTGCGCCGCTGCCGCGCGGACGTCGCCGCCGCCCTCGGCGCGGAGGGTCCCGACCGCGTGATCTTCACCTCCGGCGGGACGGAGTCGGACAACTGGGCGATCTTCGGCGCGGCCGAGCGCCTCGGCAAGCGCGGCAAACACATCATCACGACCGCCGTCGAGCACCACGCCGTGCTGCACCCGATGCAGAAGCTCGCCGAGCGCGGCTTTGCGATCACCTATTTGCAGCCCGACGCGCTCGGGCGCGTCAGCGTCGAGCAGCTGCAAGCCGCGCTCCGGCCGGACACGATCCTCGTGAGCGTCATGATGGTCAACAACGAGTCCGGCGCGGTCATGCCGATCGAAAAAATGGCAAGGCTGACGCATCGCCTTTGCCCCGACGCGCTGTTTCACACCGACGCCGTGCAGGGGCTTCTTCAAGCTGCCCTTCTCGGCGCGGACGCTGGGCGCGGATCTGATCTCGATCTCCGGGCACAAGATCCACGCCAGCAAGGGCGTCGGCGCGCTTTACATCAAAAAATCCCTGCCCGCGCTGATCCACGGCGGCGGACAGGAGCACGGCCTGCGCAGCGGCACGGAGAATCTGCCCGGCATCGCCGGTCTGGCCGCGGCCTGCGCCGCGCAGCTTCCGACCCGGATGCAGACGATCGCGCGGCAGAACGCGCTGAAAGCGCGCTTGCAGGACGGACTGCGCACCATGCCCTTCGTCACGCTGCTCGGCGCGCAGGACGCGCCGCACGTGGTCAATCTCGCCGTGGCGGGTCTGCGCTCGCAGGGGCTCATCAACGCCCTTCAGGATCGCGACATCTGCGTCTCGGCGGGCAGCGCGTGCAGCAAGGGGCACCGCAGCCATGTGCTCGAGGCCATGGGCGTCGACCCGGCGCTCATCGACGGCTCGATCCGCATCTCGCTCAGCGGCGAGACGACCGAAGCGGAGGTCGACGCGCTCCTGAACGCCCTGCCGCAGGCGGTCGACGCACTGCGCCCGAGCAGGGGGAAGCACGCTGCGCAGTGAAATTCGGCCTTCGGCCGAGTGAAATATGCTTCGCATGTGAAATGCAGACGTCGTCTGCGTGAAATGTCGCTTCAAAAGAAGCGACGCTGCGGTGTCGCTCTGCGACGGATTTGAAACGTTTCGTTCTGAAAACCGTCTTGTTTTTCGGATAAACCTACCGATTCTGTTATTGCGAGGCAGCGCAAAAAAATTCCGCCCTGTGTCTCATGCACAGGGCGGTCAGCTTTTTCGGTACGCGATGAGCTGCTCCAGCATTGACAGCAGCCGTCGCTGATCGGCCGGCGGCTGCTGCAGCACCAGCTCGTAGCACTGCGTCGCACAGTCCGACGCCTGATCGAGCTTGTCAAACAGCTTCGCCATCGGCAGCTGCAAGGCGCGGCAGACCTTCTCGATTGTCTCCAGCGACGCATTTTTCTCGCCGCGCTCGAGCTGCCCGATATAGGTCGGGTGTACCCCGGCCAACTCCGCCAGCGCCTCCTGACTCAAGCGACTTTGCTGCCGATAGGCGCGCAGCCGCGCTCCGACCTGACTTGCGATCTCAGACATGAACATCACCCCATGCCTATACTACAAATATGCAAATCAGAAGAAAATATACTATTGATATTATTTCAAATTGTGCTATACTATAAATAGTATTTCTGCAAATATTTTAACGATTGGCTGTTTTTCGCCCTGCGGATGCGAGGCCGGCCGATCCGCGCACGGGGTCGCATCGACCGATTCCCGGAAGGAACATGGTGCAGACGGGACGGCCGCGGCATGCCGTGCTCCGTTTGGCATAAAGAAGCCGCGCCGGAGCTTCCCATATGGCTCCGACGCGGCTTCCCATTTTTTATAACTCCGGCCAGACGACCTTGGGCTGCAAATCCAGAACGCCCGGCCTGCCGGTAAAGCCGTAGGCCGCGAACAGGGCGCGCGCCGCCGGATCCTCCGGCTGACGGTCGAGGCGCAGCGTGCGGGCACCGGCCGTGCGGCAGAGGCTGATGGCTTCGCCGAGCAGCTGCGGCGACAGACCGCGTCCGCGCCGTTCCGGCAGGAGCGCCAGATCGTGCAGCAGACCGTCCGCCCCGTCAAAGGCCGCCGCGCCGACGGGCGTCTCGTGCAGCAGCGCGATGCGCACGCGCCGACTGCCGGGACGGATCGCAAGCGCGTGCAGCAGCTCTGCGTCCCCGGCGCGGCATCCCGGTACCACATGTTGAAATCGTTGTGGTCGCCGCCGCGCCACCATTTCTGACGGCCGACGGTGGAGATCTCCGGCGTGATGTGCGAATCGTCGTTGAGATAATCGAGCCGGAATGCGCCGTTTTCATAGATCACATGCGTGACGGCCGTGTTCTCGCAGTGCTGCACGGCGTTCTCGTCCTCAGGGAAGAACAGCGTTTGCAGCGACCCGCGCAGCACCATGCCGTGCGAGAAGAGCGCGACGGTCTGCCCCGCGTGGCGCTCGGCGATCTCGCGCAGCGCCTGCAGGAAGCGGCCGGTATAGACCGCGAACGGCTCGCTGCCCTCGGCGCGCCACGTCGTGGGATGATGAGAGAAATCGTAGGAGCTTTTCGGGTCGCGGCGCGCGAACTCGGCGAAGGGCGTGTTCTCCCAGACGCCGCAGCCGATCTCGCGCAGGCGGCGCTCCCGGTGCAGCGGCAGCCCCTTCGGGGCGCAGAGCGCGCCCGCCGTCGTGCAGGTGCGCGTCAGGTCGCTGGAATAGACCGCGTCGACCGGAATGTCGCGGAAGCGCGCGGCCAGCGCCGCGATCTGGCGCATCCCGTTGGCGGTGATCATGGAATCGTATTGTCCCTGAAGGCGGCGGAACACGTTGCCCTCTGCCTCAGCGTGTCGAATGAGATATAAATCTGTCATAATACTGTCACATACTCCGCAAGATCTTGCTTCATTTTTTCGGCAGCCGCGACGGCGTGCGCGCAATAGTCCCGCCCGTCGGAGCCGCTGCTCTGCCATGCGCAGATGATGCTGCGCGAGGCGGTGATGATCGCGCCGTGGCCGAAGCGGTCGAAGGCGCCCTGCACGTTCCGCGCCGTGCCGCCCTGCGCGCCGTAGCCCGGCACGAGGAAGAACAGCCGGTCGTATTTTTCGCGCAGCAGACGGAGCGTCTGCGGATAGGTCGCGCCGACGACAGCGCCAATCTGGCTGTAGCCGTTCCTGCCGAACAGCCCCTCGCTCCAGCGCATGGCGAGGTCGGCCATGGCCGTGTAGATCACGCGGTCGCCGGAGAGCAGATCCTGCACCTCGCGCGAGGATTTGTTCGAGGTTTTGAGCAGCAGGAAAATGCTTTTTTCGTCGTGCAGTAGGGCAGGAACGGCCGCACGCCGTCGCTGCCGAGATAGCCGTTGACGGTCAGCGCGTTGCAGGAATAGAGGCGGTGCGCCGTCGAGCCGATGGGCACGGTGCCGAACATGGCCTGCGCGTAGATCTCGGCGACGCTGCCGACATCCCCGCGCATCGAGTCGATCAGGACATAAAAGCCTTGATCCGTCGCATAGCGGCTGAGCGTCTGCATCGCGGCAATGCCGTCCGCGCCGAGCGCCTCGAAGCAGGCGCTTTGCAGCTTGACGGCCGGGACGACACCCTGTAAAGCGTCAAGCAGCTCCGTGCAGAAGCGGGTGTAGGCGGCCGCCGCGCCGCGCGGGGTCTGGCCGTGCTCCTCGAGCGCATCGCGCACGATGTGGCGGGGCAAAATGGGCAGATAGGGGTCAAGCCCGACCATGACCGGATTCTTCATGCTGCGGATCTTTTCCTGTAAAACATCAATTGACATGCTGTCAGCCTCCCCGTTCTATATGGATTTCAAATCTATTATATCAAGCTTTTGACTGCGGCGCAAGGCCGAAAAAATGATGTTTCAGAGGTTGCTTAGGAAACAAATCCAACATTTTTCAACGCTGCGGCGCGAAAAACTGCGCAAGCTAGCAACGGGAAGGAGTGAAACGATCATGCAGGTAAAAACATTTTTGCTGACGCTCGGCGCCGGGATGCTCGGCGGCGCTGCTGTGACGATGCTGCTGCCGGAGCAGTGCGCGGTGCGGCGCACGGCGCAGGATGCGGTTGACTCCGCCAAGCAGGCGGTCTCCGACATGCTGCAATAAGCCCGCCGAAAACGGGCAAAGCGGCAGGCTTTGCGAAAAGCCTGCCGCTTTTTCAATCTCAAAGGTTTTGAATCCGTCGCAAAGCGACACCGGAATGGCTTCCTCGGAAGCGCCATTTCCGCGGGCGCAGCCCGCATTTCCCGTGCGCAGGATCCTTCACTCGGCCAAAGGCCGAATTTCGCCGCGCAGCCCCTGACCGTGCTTCGTTCCGGGATGCCGTTTCGCCCCGTTTCAGATTGCCGCGTCGGGCGCGAAAAATGCGCCCTCCTCGCAATGACAAATTTGGTAGGTTTTGCTGGAAAACAAAACGGTTTCCAGAACGAAAAGTTTCAAATTTTGTGGGGCGATACTGCGCAAAAATAACCGCAAAATGAAAAACGTCCGTTTTCCAAACTAAAACGCTCCAAATTTGTGTCATTGCGAGGCCGCATCGCGGCCGTGGCAATCTTTAAGCCGTATGGCATCCGTGGCGAAGCACGGGAGTACGAAGCAAGAGGGAAGCCCTATCCCAAAAACATGGGATTCGCCGCTTCATTCTGCTTTCTCTCTTCCTTCCAAGGTTCTGTTTCGTTACGAGCATCCATATTTCGTTACGGGATGACAAATCGCATCGTTAAAGATTGCCGCGTCGGGCATTGAAAATGCCCTCCTCGCAATGACACAAAACTGGTAGGTTTTATGAAAAACCGTTCGGTTTCTTAATCGGAATGTTTTAATCCGTCACAAAGCGCCATTTCACGCGGGCGCAGTATCCTTCACTCGGCCAAAGGCCGAATTTCGCCGCGCAGCCGTGCTCAGTCCCGGAAGACCCAGATATCCGGCCAATCCCGGGTCATGCCGAGCTTTTTTGCAGGGCGGTCGAGGCGTCGTTGCCGTCGATCACGTGGCACCAAGGCACCCAGCCGCGCTGGAGGTGCCAGTCGATCAAAAAGGCTTCGAGGGCAAAGCCGTAGCCCCTGCGCCGGAATTCCGGCAGGATCTCCAGCATCCCCATGCTGCCCTCGTGGTGCAGCCCGATGAACCCGGCGAGCCTGCCGCCCTCATACAGGCCGAACAGCCGTCCGGCGGCGGACTGCTCATAGAAAAACTCCGTGCAGTCGCCGAGCAGGCCGTAGTGCGGCGCGGCCAGCGGGACGTCCTCGCGCGGCATCGGATGGATGTCGATCGAGCGGTCAAAATCGGGCGCAGCGTCGCGGCAATAGACCCACTGGGCGCAGTCTGTGCGGCCGGTCATGCCGAACAACTCGGTCACGAGGTCGGCGGCCTGCGCGCTTTTCACCGAAAACGTGTCGGTCTGCGGCGGCGTGAGCGCTTGCAGCAGCGCGCGCAGACGCGGAATGTCCAAAATGTCGGAGAACACCGTGCGCCCGTCGGGGCTGCAAAGCACGCTGCCCTCCGCACCCTCGTAGAGCGTGCGGCCGTGCTCCCGGCGCAGCAGCTCGGTTTGGTCGATCAAATTCAAATTCATGGCTTCGCTTCCTTTCGCCCTCTATTATACACAAGAAAGCCGCCCGGCGCAATCTTGCATTTTTCGGGAAAATTTGCTATACTATTCCCAAACCGTGCAAAAAGAGAATCGGAGGTCATCTCATGAAAAAAACCGTTTTACGCAGCTATGCAAGGCTGATCGCCACGACCGGCGTGAACGTCCAAAAGGGACAGGAGGTCTTCATCACGGCCGAGCTGGATCAGCCGGAATTCGTCACGATGGTCGCGGAGGAATGCTACCGCGCGGGCGCGAAGCGCGTCGTGGTCGACTGGACGCACCAGCCCCTTGACAAGCTGAATTACCGCTGGCGCAGCGCCAAGAACCTTTCGACGCTGGAAAGCTGGGAGGAGGCGCGCTGGCAGCACTACACCGAGGAGATCCCCTGCCGCATCTATCTGCTGAGCGAGGATCCCGACGGCCTCAAGGGCGTCAATCAGGAGAAAATGGCCAAGGCCGATCAGGCGCGCTACCGGATCATCAAGCCCTATCGCGACCAGATCGAGAACAAATATCAGTGGTGCATCGCGGCCGTTCCGGGCGAAAAATGGGCGAAGAAGCTCTTCCCGAAGCTGAGCAGGAATCAGGCCGTCGAGGCGCTCTGGCAGGCGATTCTGGACGCCTCGCGCGTGACGGACGACCCCATGCAGGCGTGGAAGGAGCACAACGAGGATCTTGCCGGGCGCTGCGCCTATCTCAACAGCCTGAACCTGACCGAGCTGGAGTACCACAGCAGCAACAGCACGGACTTCCGCGTGGGCATGATCCCCGAGGCGGAGTTCAAGGGCGGCGGCGAAAATTCCCTGCAGGGGATCTTCTTTAACCCGAACATCCCGACCGAGGAGGTCTTCATCTCGCCGATGCGCGGCAAGGCCGAGGGCATCGTCTATTCGACCAAGCCGCTGTCGTATCAGGGGCAGCTCATCGAGAATTTCTCCATCCGCTTTGAAAACGGGAAGGCCGTCGAGGTACACGCCGAGAAGAACGAGGCGCTGCTGCAAAAGCTCGTCGACATGGACGAGGGCTCGGCCTATCTGGGCGAATGCGCGCTCGTGCCGTATAACTCCCCGATCCAGGAGAGCGGCCTGCTCTTCCTGAATACCCTGTTCGACGAGAACGCCGCCTGCCATCTGGCGCTCGGCATGGGCTTTGCCGACACGATCAAGGATTTCGAGCACAAGACGCTCGATGAGTGCCGTGCGCTGGGCGTCAACGACTCCATGATCCACGAGGACTTCATGATCGGCTCGGCCGACCTGTCCATCGACGGCCACAGCGCCGACGGCAAGACCTACCCGATCTTCCGCAACGGCACCCTGCCTTCTGATAAAGAACCAGCCTCCGGCCTTATTTTGACCGGAGGCTGGTTTTATGCAATTAAGGAACCTCTGAATCAATCGGCAGCGGCGCTCAGCGGGTCTTTTGCCCCAGCTTATCGGTTTGAAAATCTTGAAATACGTAAAGGATTCCTGCGATTTTCAAACCTCAATTTGGAAACAAAATCCCTCGCTGACCGCTCTTGCAATTTAATCAGAGGTTCCTTAAAAAATTTTGTTGCGTTCAGAGAAATTTCACGCGGGCTTCGAGCGGCTGCTTGGGCTTCTGCGTGACCGGCTCGAGCGGACGGCCGAGGGGGATGAGCGTGCGGGGCGTCTCATCCGCCGGGATGTGCAGCAGCGCGCGGACGCGCTCGGCGTTGCCCCTCGAATTTCATCATGCCGTCCATCCAGACCCCGGCATAGCCCGAGGCGGTGATCGCGAGCATGACGTTTTCCACGGCGGCGGCGTAGTCCTCAAGCTCGAATTGCAGCGCGTGATCCCCGGCGCGGATGCATTTCGACGATGCCACCAGCAGCACCGGCGCGGTCTGCACGGCCTTCGTCGGGAAGATCGCGGCAAGCTTCTGCCGCAGCGCGGCATCCGTCACAACGTAAAACGATGTAGTTTGCAGGTTGTAGCCCGAGGGCGCGCGCACCCCGGCCTCCAGAATCTTGCGCAGCGCCTCCTGAGGAACGGCCTCCTGCGCAAACGGCCCGCGGTAGCTCCCGCGCAGCTTCACGACGTCAAAAAAATCCATTGCGAAATCCCCTTTCGTTTTTTTCAGTATAGACCGAAATTGTGAACAAATCAGAGGCTCCCAAGCACTCAGCGGTTCAAAAGCCGCGCCGGGAGCGGACGATGCACGCGCATCGCGCCTTTGGGGCAAAATTCCTGGCAGCAGAAGCAGCGGATGCAGACCTTTTTGTCGATCACGGCGCGCTGATTCACGATCCGGATCGCGTGCGCCGGGCAGATGTCGCGGCATTTGCCGCAGCCAATGCAGACCTTCGGCGCGAGGCGCGGCTCACTGCGCAGGGCGCGGCGCGCGACGCCGCTGAACATCCGGCCGAGCCGACCGGGCAGAAGCGTCTCAAATTGCAGCCCGCGTCCGCGCTCGATGCGCTTGAAATCGGGCACACAGAGCGCGGCGAGGTCGCCCGCGATCTCGTCGGGCGTGTCGTCCAGCAGGTCGAATTTCCGCGAGGCCTGAAGCGTCGGCACGGCCATGGGGTCAAGGCCGATCAGACGGGCACAGACGCGGTCAAGCCGGTGGCAGTCCGTCCCTGCCAGCAGCGCGCCGACGTGGCGCGGCGTCCCGGCGGTCGGGCCGTTGCCCTCCATGGCGGTGACGGCGTCGACCAGATAGAGCCGGGGCTTGAAATAGCGGTTCAGATCGACGATCATCCCGGCAAAATCCAACGGGTCGGGATAGCGGAAGTGGTACTCCGGCTTCGTCGTGCCGGGCACGACGCCGAACAGGTTCTTCGTCGCGGCGGAGAGCGACATCATGCCGTGGCTTTTCAGCTTGCAGAAGCTGATGATCGCGTCGGCGTCGTCAAGATAGGCGGTGTAGGAAAAGCGCCGCGCCACAAAGGCCTCCGGAAAGGAGGCCTCTTTTTGGTCAAAATTGCGGTTCAGCTCCGCTCCGGCGGCCTCAGCCTCGGCCAGACCGGTGACGCGGTAGACGTGCTCCAGAACGGCGGGCGTAAAGCGATTGCCGGGGCTGTCGCCGATCACAACGGCCGCGCCGCGGCGCTTGAGCAGGCGCGTCAGCGCCGCGAGAAGCGTGGGATGGGTCGTGGCGGCGGCATCGGGCTTCATGGCTGAGACGAGGTTCGCCTTGATGACCACGCGCATCCCGGGACGCACCCACTCCAGGCCGCCCAGCGGCGCCAGAACCTCGGTCAGCGCGCGCTCACAGACCTCGGGGGTATAGGCAGCGCAGGCGGCGACGGATACGTCGGGCATCTCAGCCCTCGAGCAGAAGCTCGGCGATCTGCACGGCGTTCGTGGCCGCGCCCTTGCGCACCTGATCGCCGCAGCACCACAGGCACAGACCGTTTTCGTCGGTCAGGTCGGGGCGGATGCGGCCGACAAAGACGATGTCCTGATCGGACGTGTCAAGCGGCATCGGATATTCCTTCTTGGCCAGCTCGTCGACCAGACGGCAGCCGGGGGCGGCGGCGATGGCCGCGCGCGCCTCGTCCACGGAGACAGGCCGGTCAAAATGCAGGCTGACGGAGATGGAGTGACTGCGCACGACCGGCACGCGCACGCAGGTGCAGGAGACCTTCAGCTCCGGCAGGTGCATGATCTTGCGCCCCTCGTTCTGCATCTTCATCTCCTCGCTCGTGTAGCCCTCGAATTGCTCGCTGCCGATATGCGGGATCAGGTTATAGGCGATCTGATAGGGGGAAGACCTTCGGCTGCACGGGCTTGCCGGTGCGCAGCGCCTCGACCTCCTCGGCCAGCTCCAGCGGGCCGCCCGCGCCCGCGCCGGACACGGCCTGATACGTCGAGGCCGTCATGGAGCGGATGGGGCTGAGGCCGTTGAGGGCGTTGACCGCCGTGACCGTGATGATGGTCGAGCAGTTCGGGTTGGCGATGATGCCGTGGTGCAGCTTGGCGTCGCCGGGGTTGATCTCCGGGACGACGAGCGGGACGTTCGGATCCATGCGGAAGGCCGACGAATTGTCGACGAACACCGCGCCGGCCTTGACGATCGCCGGGGCGAAGCGCTTGGCGATGTCGTTCTCGGCCGCGCCGAGGACGATGTCCATGCCCTCAAAGGCGGCGTCGCAGGCCTCCTCCACGGTGATGGGGCTGCCGTTCCACTCGAGCACCGTTCCGGCGCTGCGCGCGCTGGCCAGCAGGTGCAGCTCCCTGATCGGGAACCGCCGCTCGGCCAGAACCTTCATCATCTCTCTGCCGACGGCGCCGGTCGCGCCGAGAATGGCAACGTTATATTCTTTCATTTGGATTACCTCACTTTACAAAAAGCGTCATACAGGATGCGGATGGTCTGGGCGTAGTCCTCGTCGTCCACGCCGACGAGGATGTTCAGCTCATCCGGCCCTGCGAGATCATACGGATGTTGATGCCCTGCTCGCCGAGCGCCGCGAAGATCTTGCCGGAGGTACCGGCGCGGCGTGCCATTTTGCGGCCGACGGCGGCGACGATGGCGATGTTTTCAATGATGACCAGATGATCCGGCCGTACCGTGCGCCGCAGGGCGTCGGTGAGCGAATACTGCCGGGGGCGGAGCTTCTCGCCGGGGACGACGAGGCTGATGCAGTCGATGCCGGTCGGCGTGTAGCAGACGGGGACGTTGTTTTCCTCAAAGACCTGCATGATCTGCCGCAGCGTGCCCACCGCGCCGCTCATGCCCTTTTTCGAGATCGTGACGATGGAGAAATCCTTCTTGCCCGCAATGCCCGTGATGAAGCGCGGCGCGTTGCGCGGCTCGTTGAATTCGTCGGAGATCAGCGTGCCGGGGTTGGACGGGTCGTTCGTGTTGCGGATGTTGAGCGGGATGTTTTTCTCGCGCACGGGGAAGACGGTCATTTCGTGCAGCACCTGCGCGCCGCTGTAGGAGAGCTGGCGCAGCTCGCTGTAGGTCGCGCGCTCAATGGTCTTGGGGTGGTCGACGATGCGCGGGTCGGCCATCAGAATGCCGGAGACGTCCGTCCAGTTTTCGTAGACCTCGGCGTTGAGCGCGGCGGCGGCCAGCGCGCCGGTGATGTCCGAGCCGCCGCGCGTCAGGGTGCGTATCTTGCCGTCGGGCATCACGCCGTAAAAGCCGGGAATGACGGCGCAGCCGTCGCCGAGAATGTCGCGCAGGGCGGCGTAGGATTTTTCCTGATCGACCGTGCCGTCGTAGCGGAAATAGAGCCAGCGCGTCGCGTCGATGAAGGCATAGCCGAGGAAATCGGCCATCAGCCGCGCGGAAAAGTATTCGCCGCGCGAGACCAGCTCCTCGCAGGAGATGCCGCTCTCCATTTTCTGGTGCAGCGCGTCGAACTCGGATTCAAGTTCGGTCTTGAGCCCCAGCTCGTCGCGAATGGTGCAGTAGCGCTCGCGGATCTTGTTGAAAATATCCTCATAGGACACGCCGTATTGCAGATGCGCGTGGCAGAGGTAGAGCAGATCGGTGATCTTGTTGTCGTCATGCGTGCGCTTGCCTGCGGCCGAGACGACCACGACGCGGCGCGCCGGGTCGGCGTGCACGATGTCGGCGATCTTGCGGTATTGCGCGGCGTCCGCCATGGACGTGCCGCCGAATTTCAGAACTTTCATTGGGAAGAACTCCTTATTTGATTATCGCAGGGAGGCGAAGAAGCACTCCGGGTCGACCGCGCGCCGGGCTTTGGCCCATGCGTGCATCTCCGCGACGGAGACGGGCGTTGTGATAACGGCGCGGTCAAGCACTTTTTCGATGTGCGCCTTGAGCCACGCGTCGACGCCGTTCGTGCGGACGTAATACTGCCGCACCACGCTGCGGTTATCCACCGCAGTCGGCTCGAGCCGGTCGGTGTAGAACCCCGTCCAGCCGCGCGAAACGTCCACGCAGTCCTGCAAGACATTATATGCCGTGGGATAGCGCCCCGCGCCCTGCCCGTAGAAGCTCTGCTTGCCGATGCGCTCGCCGGTCAGGGAGATCAGGTTGTTGTTCGTCGGGATGGCCGACTCGGGCATGGCCGGGGTCATGAGCGTCGGCTCGATGTAGGCCACGACGCTGCGCTCAAGCTTGCGCGAGGCGGCGAAGAGCTTGCAGACGCGCCCCATGCGGCGGAAGGCCGCAATGTCGCCGTCGGTGATCTGCTCAATGCCGCAGACGTCGACGTCGTTTTCGTCGATCACGCGGCCGTAGGCGATGTTCGACGAGATCACGAGCTTGCGCCGGATGTCCGCGCCGCTGACGTCGCTCGACGGGTCGCGCTCGGCGTAGCCCAGCTCCTGCGCCTCGCGCAGCGCCTCGGCGTAGCCGACGTCGGTCGTGTGCATCCGGTCGAGGATGAAATTCGTCGTGCCGTTCATGATGCCGCTGATATGGATGACCGGCTCCTGCTCGATCGTCCGCGCCAGCGTCGTCAGCCACGGGATGCCGCCGCCGGCCGCCGCCGTGCAGCGCAGGGCGACGTGCTTTTCCTCGGCCAGCTCGACCAGCTCGCGGTAGTGCGCCGCGATGAGCAGCTTGTTGGCCGTGATGACGTTCTTGCCGGCCTCAAGGCTCGCCTTGACCCATTCATAGGCCGGATGCAGGCCGCCGATGACCTCGACGACCGTGTCGACCGTCTCGTCGGCAAGGATCTGCTCCATATTTTTCGCGACCGGGCAGGTGATGCCGTCGAACAGCACCAGAGAGAGCACATAGGCAAGCTCCATGTCGTCGCGTTCGGTGATATAATCATAGACGCCGCGCCCGACCGTTCCGAGGCCGAGCAGCGCAATGCGCAGCTTCTTTTTTGCCATGATTTTCCCCTTTCTTTCAAAAGCATTTGTCTCCGTGAGAAAAACACTTGCATTTTTCTGAAAAACAGTATATCATAGGAGCAGACAAATTGCAAGACGGGATAGGTGGTTTTTTTATGATTTATCAAAGTACCAGAAACGCGGCGCTGACCGCGACGGCGACGCAGGCCGTGCTGCGCGGGCTTGCGCCGGACGGCGGGCTTTACGTCCCCGACCGCTTCGAGCCGTTTCCGTGGCAGGAGATGCTCACGCGCGACACCTTCGGCATGGCCGAGGGGATCTTGAGCGCGCTGCTGCCGGAGTTTGAGGATATGCACGGGCTGGTGCAGCGGGCGTACCGCGGCAAGTTCGAGACGGACGAGCTGACGCCGCTCGTGCCGGTCGGCGGGCGCTATGTGCTCGAGCTGTTCCGCGGGCCGACGTCGGCCTTCAAGGACGTCGCGCTGTCGATGCTGCCGCAGCTCATCACGGCCGCGCGCCGTCAGGAGGGCGTGTGCGACGAGATCGTGATCCTCACGGCGACCTCCGGCGACACCGGCAAGGCCGCGCTCGCGGGCTTCCGGGATGTTCCGGGCACGCGCATCCTCGTGTTCTATCCGGACGCCGGCGTCTCGGCCGTGCAGAAGGCGCAGATGGTCACGCAGGAGGGCGCAAACGTCTGCGTCTGCGCCGTGCGCGGGAATTTTGACGACACGCAGACCGGCGTGAAGCAGATCTTCGCCGCCGGTGCGCCGGAAAACAGCGGCGTGCGCCTTTCGTCGGCCAACTCGATCAACATCGGGCGGCTGGCGCCGCAGGTGGTCTATTATTTCAAGGCCTACGCCGACCTGCTCCGGGCGGGCAGAGTCGCGTGCGGCGAGCCGGTCGACTTCGTTGTGCCGACGGGCAACTTCGGCGACATTTTGGCCGGGTATTTCGCCAAGCGCATGGGTCTGCCCGTCGGGCGGCTCGTCTGCGCCAGCAACCGCAACGACGTGCTGACGGACTTCCTGCGCACGGGCGTCTATGACCGCCGCCGCCCGTTCTATAAGACGATCTCGCCGTCGATGGACATCCTCGTCTCGAGCAACCTCGAGCGCCTGCTCTATCTGCTCTGCGGCGACTGCGAGGAGGTCGCGGGCTATATGCGCGCGCTCCGCGACGACGGCTGCTACACCGTCTCGCCCGCGCTGCTCGGGAAGCTCCGCGCCGAGTTTGCCTGCGGCTGCTGCTCCGACGAGGAGACAAAGCAGACCATCGGCAGGGTCTGGCGCGAGGAGGGCTACCTCATGGACACGCACACCGCCGTCGCGTGGCACGTCGCCGAGCAATACAAAGCGACGCGCCCGTCGTGGTGCTCTCGACGGCCTCGGCCTATAAATTCCCGGCAGCGGTGCTCTCGGCCGTCGGCGGCGACGCCTCGGGCGACGAGTTTGACGTCATGGAGCGCCTGCACGCGCTGACCGGTGTGCCCGTGCCGAAGGCGCTGGCCGAGCTGCGCACGAAGCCCGTGCGCCATCACGCCGTGATCGACCGCGAGGAGATGCCGGCCTTCGTGAACGCGCATCTGAAGGGATAAAATTCGATGAAATTCTACAAATACTGCGGGGCAGGGAATGACTTCGTCCTGCTGGAAAATTTTGACGGCGCGCTCAAGCCCGCGCAGCTTCCCGAGCTGGCGCGCAGGCTCTGCGACCGGCACTTCGGCGTCGGCGCGGACGGCCTGATGGTCGTCGAGCCGCCGCGCGCCGGGGGAGACTGCTCCCTGCGCTTTCTCAACGCCGACGGATCGCTTGCCGAGATGTGCGGCAACGGGGCGCGCTGCCTCTGCCGCCACTGCTTCGACCGGGGCCTCTCCGGCGACGCGCCGCGGCTCGAGACGGACGCCGGCCTGGTCGTCGGCCGCCGCCTCGCGGCCGACCGCTACCGCCTGCGCCTGAACCGCCCGAGCGAATTTCGGCAGGGACTGGCGCTTCCGGCGGCGTCGCCCGCGCCGAACGGCGTGGATTACGTCGTGCTCGGCGAGAACGGCATTCCCCACGCCGTTGTGCCGCTGGATGCGGCGCGCCTCGACGGCGACCGGGACGGTCTGCGGGCGTTCGCCCGGGCGCTGCGGCATGACGCGGCCTTCCCCAAGGGCGCGAACGTCAACCTCTGCGCCGTGACCGCGCCGGACACCGTGCGCCTTGTGACCTTTGAGCGCGGCGTGGAGGATTTCACGCTGGCCTGCGGCACGGGCGTCGGCTCGACCGTTTTCGCGTTGACCAAGCGCGGCCTCGTCAGCGGACGGGGCGTCCGCGTCCTGACCGACGGCGGCACGCTCCTTGCCGACACCGACGGCGTCGACCTCGACCTGACCGGCCCGGCGCAGCGCAGCTTCGTCGGCGAATTCGACGATTCACTCTATTTATATAAGGAGGACGAGCTTCGATGAGCATCCAAGCCGTGACCCACGCCGTCAACGTCCGCCGCGAGGGCAGGACGGTTGTCATTCTGGATCAGACGCTCCTGCCGAACCGCACGGAGTACCTCACGCTTTCCGAGCCGGGCGAGCTTTGGGAGGCGATCCACGCGCTGCGCATCCGCGGCGCGCCCGCCATCGGCATTTTCGCGGCCTATTCCATGGCCGTGCTGGCCGCCGGGATCGACGCGCCCGATTTCGACGGCTTTTACCGCGAATATCGCCGTCTTTCGGACTATCTCAACAGCTCCCGCCCGACGGCGGTGAACCTCTCGCACATGCTTCGGCGCATGGACGGCGTCGTGCTGGCGCACCGGGACGCGCCGCGCGCGGCGCTGCTGGCCGCGCTCGACCGCGAGGCGGCCGCGATCCATCAGGAGGACATGGACATGTGCCGCGCGATTTCGGAATACGGCCTGTCGCTGCTGCACGACGGGGACAACGTCCTGACGCACTGCAACGCAGGGCCGCTGGCCACCTCGCGCTACGGCACGGCGCAGGGGCCGTTCTATCTGGCGCAGGAGCGCGGCGTCAGGCTGCACGTCTGGGTCGACGAGACGCGCCCGCTTTTGCAGGGCGCGCGCCTGACGAGCTATGAGCTGACGCGCGCGGGTGTGGACTGCACGCTCATCTGCGATAACATGGCCAACCTCGTCATGCGGCAGGGCAGGGTGCAGGCGGTGTTCTTCGGCTGCGACCGCATCGCCCGCAACGGCGACGTCGCAAACAAGATCGGCTCGTCCGGTCTGGCCGTGCTGGCGCATCATTACGGCATCCCGGTCTATTCCCTCGGCCCGTCGACCACGATCGACTTCTCCTGCCCTGACGGCGACCACATTCCCATTGAGGAGCGCCGCCCGGACGAGATCAAGGAGCTGTTTTATGAGCAGCCCATGGCGCTGCCGGAGGTCAGGTGCTACAACCCGAGCTTCGACGTGACCGACCACAGCCTGCTCAGCGGCATCGTCACCGAGCGCGGCATCGTGCGCCCGCCGTTCGACGAGGGCTTCCGCAGGCTCTTCCCGGAGGCGATGGGCACATGAGCTATCAGAATTCCAACGAGGCCAGGCAGGCCATTCTGGAGGCCGGACGCCGCCTCTATCAGCGCGGCTATGTCGCCGCCAACGACGGCAACATCTCCGCCCGCATGGCCGACGGCACGATCTGGGCGACGCCGACCGGCGTCTCGAAGGGCTTCATGACGCCGGAAATGCTTGTGCGCCTGACGCCGGAGGGCGCGGTCGTCGAGGGCACGTGGCGCGTCTCGAGCGAGATCGCCATGCATCTTGCGATCTATCGCGAAAATCCGGCGCTGGGCGGCGTCGTCCATTCCCATGCCCCGGCCGCGACGGCCTATGCCTCGCTGGGCAAGCCCTTTGATCTGGCCATTTCGCTCGAGACGGCGGTGCAGCTCGGCGTGATCCCCTGCGCGCCCTATGCCGTCACCGGCTCGCCGGAGCTGGCCGAGGCCGCCGCGCAGTTCTGCCGGGAGTATCACGGCGCGTTTCTGGAGCATCACGGCGCGGTCACATGGGGCGCGGACGTGATGCAGGCGCTGTTCCGCACGGAGAGTCTGGAGCACACGGTCACGATGTACGAGCATATGCTCGCCCTCGGCACGCCGCGGCTGCTCACCGAGCGCCAGCTCGAGGAGCTGGAGGCCGTGCGCAGGCGCTTCGGCATCACCGGCGGCGGCCGCCCGCGCGGACGAGGGGCTTCGCAGTGAAATACGATCTTTGGAACCTCTGAATAAATCAGCTGCGGCGCTCAGCGGGTCTTTTGCCCCAACTTATTGGTTTGAAAATCTTGAAATACACAGAGTATTCCTGCGATTTCCAAACCTCAATTTGGAAACAAAATCCCTCGCTGACCGCTCTTGCGATTTAATCAGAGCTTCCCTTTGACCGTGTGAAATATGCTGCGCAGGTGAAGTGCAAGCTTGCGCTTGCGTGAAGCTGTGCCCCTCGGGCACGTCGCGGTGTCGCTCCGCGACGAAATCAAATATTTCCGTTATAAAAATGGCAGGTTTTCACGAAAAACCTGCCATTTTCGTGTCATTGCGAGGCCGCATCGCGGCCGTGGCAATCTTTAAGCCGAAGGTATGGCATCCCGGAACGAAGTACGGGAGCCGGAAACGACAAAATTCCGAGATCCTGATCCGTCCCACAGGGACACCACATCGGCGCTTTTCCGGAAGCGCCATTTCACGCGGGGCTTCGCCCGCACGTTACCTTTTTGTGTTTCCCTTACTTGGGAGCCTCTGAATCAATCGGCTGCGGCGCTCAGCGGGTCTTTTGCCCCAACTTGTCGGTTTGAAAATCTTAAAATACGTAAAGGATTCCTGCGATTTCCAAACCTCAATTTGGAATAAAATCCCTCGCCGACCGCTCTTGCAATTGAATCAGAGCTTCCCTTGGTATGTAAATTTCACTACGAGGCTTCGGCTTGCTTGACCTGCGTGGGAAAAACGGGTATAATACAGGCGAAAGGGGGAGAAACCGCATGAAGATTCTGATCCTCAGCAGCGGAACCGGCGAGGGACACAACAGCGCGGCCTATGCCGTGGCCGAGGCGCTTGACCGCGTGGGCGCGGCGCATGAGCTGGTCGACCCGCTGACCTTCCGCTCTCAACGCACGGCCAAGCTGGTTACGGCGTCCTATAACGGCATCATCAAGAAAACGCCTGCCGCCTTTGGCCTGATCTATCGCGCGGGCGCGCTCTATAGCTCGACGCGGCTGGTCTCCCCGGTCTATTATGCAAACGCGCGCTACGCCGGGGCGCTGCGCGACTATATCGACGCGAACCGGTTCGACGCCGTCGTCACGACGCACCTCTTTGCCATGGAGGCGCTGACGGCGATGCGCCGGAAATTCGGCGCGGGCGTCCCGTGCTACGGCGTTCTGACGGACTATACCTGCATCCCGTTCTTCCACGAGACAAAGCTTGACGGATATTTCATCCCGCATGACGATCTGCGCCCGGAGCTGGAGGCCAAGGGCGTCGACGGCGCGCGGCTGCACGCCACCGGCATCCCGGTCAGCGCGCGCTTTGCCGCCCATCGGCCGCGCGCAGAGGCGCGCGAGGCGCTCGGCGTTGCGGCGAACGCCAAAATGCTGCTCATCATGACCGGCGGCGCGGGCTGCGGAAATCCCTTCGCGCTCTGCGACGCCCTGCTGCGCCTCGGCGAGCCGCCGGAAACCTTCCTGCTTGTCGGCCACAATGCCGAATTGCAGGAAAAGCTGTCGAAAAAATACGGCGGCTGCGCTTGGCTGCATCTTGTGCCATTCACGCGGGAGGTGCCGCTTTATATGAACGCAGCCGATGCGCTGATTTCAAAGCCGGGCGGCCTGTCCAGCACGGAGGCGGCCGTGGCGAACATCCCACTCGTGCATTTGCTGGCTTTCAACGGCTGCGAGACGAAAAATGTCGAATTTTTCACGGCGCACGGGCTTTCCGTCCGCGCCGACCGCGAGGACGAGGCCATCCTTGCGGCGAAGCGGCTGCTGGACGACCCTGATGCGGCCGAGCGAATGCGGCAGGCGCAGCGCCGCGAGATCCATCCGGATGCCGCCGACCGGATCGCCGAGGCGGTGATGCGCGGATGAACCTCGCCTTTGTGCGCTGGCTGTTCTGGACGGCGGGGGGCTTCCTGCTCGGAAGTGTGATGTTCAGCAGCATCCTGCCCGAGCAGCTCGCGCATGTCGATGTTGCGGCGCAAAGTCCCGACCGCAATCCCGGCGCGACGAACGTCTTTGCCCTCTGCGGCATCCCGCTCGGAATGCTATGCCTGCTGCTCGACCTCGGCAAGGGCTTCCTGCCGGTGCTTCTGGCCGGGCGCGCGCTGGACGTGCGCCGTCTGTCCTTTGCCGCCGTGATGGCCGCGCCCGTGCTCGGCCATGCCGCCGCGCCGCTGAACCGCTTCCACGGCGGCAAGTGCATCGCGACCTCCTTCGGCGTGATGCTGGCGATCCTGCCCTTTTCGCGGATCGGACTGGTGCTGGCCGGACTGTATCTGTTCTTCACGCTCATCCGCCTGCGCCCGACGCGCGTGCGGAGCATCGTCGTATATGTTCTGTTCGGGCTTTACGCCGTTCCGCGCCTGATCCTGACCGGCCGGCCGTCCTTTGCGCTCGGCTGCGGCGCGACCGCGCTGATCGCAGCGCTGCGCCACACGCGCCTTTTCGCCGTTGTGCCGGAGGCGCAGAAGCGGCCGGAGCGCGCGAACGCGCAGCCAAATATAAAATAATTTCGCTTCGGCCGATTTTTCTTGCATTTCGGAAGAGAAAATGGTAAGATAATTTAGGGTCTATCTGAAAACCGTCAACATGCCCAAACGGCGGGCCTTTTCCGCCTGCTGTGCGCCATTTTCCCTTGCAATACACAAAGTATTCCCGCGGAAAAATGGCTTCATCAGACGAAAAATCCCTCGCTGTTGGTCATATTCCCGGTTTTCAGATAGACCCTAGTATGTGAGAATTCTTCCGGCACCGTTCGGACGGCGTCGGGTTCAAAATTTGCAAAGGGGTGGACCCAGTTGGCTAAGAAAATTACCCGGATCGTTCTGACCGGCGGCCCCGCTGCCGGCAAGACCACGCTCATCAGCCGCATCCTCAAGGAGTTCAAGCAGGACGACGGCTGGAAGGTCATCACCGTTCCCGAGACCGCGACCGACCTCATCACCGGCTTCGGCATCAAGCCGTTCGGCAACTGCATCTCCATGTACGATTTCCAGTATTTTGTCATCGAGGATCAGCTGCACAAGGACCGTCTTGCCCTCAAGGCCGCGCAGATGGTGCCCGAGGAAAACGTGCTCATCATCTATGATCGCGCGCTGCTCGACGACAAGGCCTATATCACCGACGAGGAGTTCCGCGAGGTGCTCGCCTCCTTCGGCCGCACCGAGGAGGAGGTCATGGGCTATTATGACGCCGTGCTGCACCTTGTCTCCTGCGCCAAGGGCGCGGAATTTGCCTATAATTTCGGCAACGAGGCGCGCTACGAGCCGCTCGAGGTCGCCCGCGAGAAGGACGACCTGACGCTGCGCGCGTGGTCGAAGCACCCGAACCTGCGCGTGATCGACAACTCCGTCAATTTTGAGGATAAGATCGCCCGCGGTCTGCGCGCGATTTATGAGACAATCGGCGAGCCGGTGCCCGAGGAGGTCTGGCACAAGTACCTCATCGAGCTGCCCGACGTCGCGAAGCTCGTCGAGCGCTATCGCGCCGCCGGCATCGACATGATGCAGACCTATCTCCCAGACCAGCCCGAGCATCGTGCGCCGCATCCGCCAGCAGAAGAACGGCGACGAATACCTCTATTTTTACACCGAGAAGCACTACACCGGCGACGGCACGTGGGAGACCGAGCGCCCGATCTCCGGCAAGGAATACATCCAGTACCTCATGGAGGGCGACATCAGCCTGCACGCCGTGCACAAGATGAAATACCGCTTCAATTACGAGGGACACCGCTTTGAGATCGACGTCTATCCCTTCTCCGACGAGCGCGCCATTATGCGTGCGGCCATGCCGAAGGATAAGGACGAGATCGCCATTCCGCCGGAGGTCAAGATCCTTCGCGTCACGAACGACCCGCCTACCGCAACAGCCAGCTTGCAAAGATGCAGAGACTGTAAGGCGCAGAGCCGGGCAGGGAAGTTTGCCCGTCGGGCAAGCACGGCTTCGCAGTGAAATTTGCTCTTCGAGCAAGTGAAATATGCTTCACATGTGAAATGCAGACTTTGTCTGCGTGAAATGTCGCTTTGAGAAAGTCAACGATGCGGTGTCGCTCCGCGACAAATTCAATTTTTTAGTTACAAGAATGGTAGGTTTTATTGCAAAACCTACCATTTTTCTGCCATTGCGAGGAGCGCAGCGTCATTTTGCGCGGGCGCAACGCACCGGCTTTGTCCGCAACGGCTTGTCATAGACTTGACCGCAGGCGCATAGGCTTTAGCACGAGACGGTAGGACGGGGCAGCCGCAGCCGCCCCGATTTGTCAGAGGGAGGGTCTATATGAGCAACATCTACGCCGACATTGCCCGCAGGACGGGCGGCGATATTTACATCGGGGTGGTCGGCCGGTGCGAACGGGCAAATCGTCCTTTATCAAGCGCCTGATGGAGGAGCTGGTCATCCCGAACATCGAGGATCTTTATCAGCGAGCGCGCCCGCGACGAGCTGCCGCAGAGCGGCTCGGGCAAGACGATCGATGACCGCCGAGCCGGAAA
>VOFG01002278.1_pt1 | contig 36363 bp, 62 predicted proteins | sample 5384171 | NCBI WGS metagenome assembly VOFG01 (sample SAMN12384726, study PRJNA508395) | human gut metagenome | isolation source: healthy gut F | host: Homo sapiens
ATCACCATCGAACTACTGACCAGCCACTTCATCTGGTGGCTTCCGCGTGTTCTAATCTCGTCAATCCTCGGGAATCGCTTCGAGCTAATTCAGCACGCAGGGACGGCCCGGCAGAACATCTGCCGGAGCCGTCCCCTGCGTTGATCTTCATGTAAGCAGCAAAAGGATCTTTAAAACAGAGCAGTTTTATTGATCCCTTGATCTGCCTCCATGCCTCTTTCTGCCGGATTGCTCCAACGCCTGTACAGAGGGGAATAGCCCTTACGCAGGCAGAACCTGAGGAAGCGAGGCAGGTCTGTTTGGGGGTGGGCTGCAAAGCAGCCCCTCCCCGCGCACATTTCGACACATAAAAAAGATCCTGCCGGCCGGCAGGATCTTTTTATGTGTCGAGGATTACGACGCCCATTTCCTTCTTGGCAGCTGCAAGTGGAAATGCCCTTGTCCGCCGCGCCCTCGCCCTTGGCGAAGGACTTGGCAAGATCGGCGCTGTTGCCGGTGTAAAGCTTACCGTCCTTAATCAGGAAGGAATGCGGTTCGTTCTCGGGATAATAGACCACCACTTTCTTAACGGTGTCGTCTTTGCTCAGAAGAAGAGCATTTCTGATTCAGCGGGGCTCCTGGAAGACGCGCATCGTGTAGTCCTTTTCGCCGCTGAACTTATCGCGGTAGGGCAGGGACAGCGTGATGTTGTCCTTGGCCTTGACGCCCTTGCCCTGAGGACCTCGCTGACGCTGATGGTGTACTGCTTTTCCATCATGTAGATGTCCTTGTATTCGGTGCCGTCGGGCTTACGGGCCTGGTTCCATTCGCCCAAGGACTTGGTCAGCGTACCGATGACCACATAGTCAGACTTCTTGTAGAGCTCATCAAAGCCCGCGTCGATAACCTCGCCGTCCATCTCTTCCACAGAGGAGGGCGTGGGCTCCGGCCGCAGTGGGCGTAGGCGTGGCGGTGGGGGTAGCGGTCGGCGCAACCGTCGCAGTCGCCGTCGCGCTGGGGTGGGCGTAGCGGTGGATTCCAGAATCGCTTCCGGCTTGGGATCGCTGGAACAGCCGACCAACAGCGCACAGGCCATCAGCGCGGCAAGAGTCATAACAGCAAACTTTTTCATAGAGTTTATCATCCTCCTGCACTTTTTACATTGCTTGGAAAAAGCGCATTCCCAGTTAGATAGGCGCTTGTCAGATTATTATACATGAAATCCGCCCATCGCGCAACTTCCAAGCGCAGCGTATCTATGAAAAAAGACGAAAAGAAAGAGGTAAAAGTTGCATGAACCTTCAAAAAACACGAAAGCGCGATTGACGCCTTCCCTTTGTTTCCTTACAATAGAGGAGAATCCGCCTTACAGGAGGTCAAAGCTGAAGTGCCCGTTAAAATATTGGATAATCTCCCCGCCATTTCCATTCTCCGTCAGGAAAACATCTTCGTCATGCCCGCTTCCCGCGCCGGCACACAGGACATCCGCCCGCTGCACATCGCGGTGCTGAACCTAATGCCCACCAAGATCGTGACCGAAACCCAGCTGCTGCGCATCCTGGGCAACACGCCCTTCAGGTGGAAATCACCTTTCTGCGCACCGCGTCGCACCTTTCACGCAACACGCCACTGGAACACCTGGAAGCGTTTTTACAAAACCTTCGAAGAAGTGCAGGACGTCAATTTTGACGGACTGATCATCACGGGGAGCACCGGTGGAACAGATGGACTTTGAAGAAGTGTTCTATTGGGAAGAGCTCAAAACCATCATGGATTGGGCAGCGGAGCACGTCTTTTCCACGATGTACATCTGCTGGGCAGCGCAGGCCGGTCTTTTCTACCGCTATGGCGTGCAGAAATATCCGCTGGCGCAGAAGATGCACGGCGTTTTCTCCCACCGTGTCGTCAAGCGTGAAGCGCCGCTGGTGCGCGGTTTTGACGATTGGTTCAACGCGCCGCATTCCCGCCACACCGAGGTGCGCGCCGAGGATGTCGCTGCTGTGCCCGATCTGGACATTCTCGCCGTCTCTCCGGAAGCCGGACTGTATCTCGCCGCTTCCAAGGACGGCAAGCACGTCTTTGTGACCGGCCATGCCGAATACGACGCGGATACCCTCAAAAACGAATATGAGCGCGATATTGCCAAGGGAATGGATATGCCCGTGCCGCGGCACTACTTCCCCAACGACAACCCCCCCAGGAGCCCATCGTCACCTGGCGCACACGCCAATCTACTTTATGCCAACTGGCTGAACTACTACGTCTATCAGGAAACGCCGTTCGATCTTTCCAAGATCGCTCCGGAAGCGAAAAAAGAAATAAATATTTTGTAAATTGTACCTCTCAGACCGTTTTTCCCATCGGTTTGGGAGGTTTTTCTATTGCAAAACGCTCCGCATATGCTATAATCAAATTGAAAGTCAAACAAAGGTCAAAGATTGGGGGACTTCATGGCGAGCTTATGCGACGACATCGCCCGCTTTATCTGCGACGCTTTGAAGGAGACGCAGCAAATCGATTTACAGCGCAACCTGCTGGCTGAACGCTTCCGCTGCGCTCCTCGCAGATCACCTATGTGCTCTCCACGCGCTTCACGCCGCAAAACGGCTATCACGTGGAGTCACGGCGGGGCGGCGGCGGATATGTGCGCATCATCCGCCTGGACGCGCTGCGGGATCAGCTGCTGCTCGGCGCCATTCATTCAGTTGGCGACCGGCTGGATGCTTCCGCATCTACACAGCTGCTGGAATCTGACCGCCACAGGCGGCATCTCTCCGGCTCAGGCCCGTTTGATGCGCACCTGTTTGGACGAGAGCGTGTTGGGCGACGATGAAGAAGCCGATCGCCTGCGGGCAAAGTTGTTTTGCCGAATGCTGACCTGCGTATTGGAGGAGGGATAAGACCCATGCTTTGTGACGAATGCGGACAGAATCAGGCGACGATCCACATCGCTGCCTTTATCGGAGGAAAAAAGAAATACGAACATCTCTGCGCCCAGTGCTGGCAGAAGCGCGCCGGGCAGCAGGGGGGCTTTCGGTGGGGGATCTTCTCCCATCTTCTGGGTGCGCAGCCCCAGCAGGCGGAGGAGGAAAATCCCGCTGCGCTGCGACGTCTGCGGCGAAACCTATCAGGAATTTCAAAGACCGGGCGGCTCGGCTGCGCGCATTGCTATGCTGCCTTCGGTGAGCAACTCGAAAAAAACGCTCAAAAGCATCCACGGCCACGCGCACCACGTAGGCAAAGTGCCGCCCTATCTGGAAGGGGGAAGTGCGCACCGAGCGCGAGCTGGACGAACTGCGCCGGCAGATGGATCAGGCTGTGCAGGATGAAGAATTCGAGCAGGCAGCTCGGCTGCGCGACCGCATCCGGGAGCTGACCAGAGAACAGAATGCGGACAGCGGCTCTGCCGACCAAAGGAGGGAAACGCGGATGCCGGAGAATGAAAAAAACAGGACGCCATTGCGCAGTCCACGCGCGTGCGTTTGGCAAGGAATTATGCAGATGTGCCCTTCCCCCGGCCGCATGAGTCCCGAACAGGAAGAGCAGATCATCACCCGCACGGAAAACGCGCTGCAAGGCGAACGGCACACGCTGCGCCGGATGCGCGATTAAAAAGTAAGAACGCCCGCGGCGTGCTGGTGGAGCAGCATTTGATCTCCCCGAGCTGGCCGCCAAGGACGGCGGCGCGGTGCTGCTGTTTGAAGAGGGCAGCGCCTCGGTGATGGTCGGGGAAGAGGATCATCTGCGCATCAAGCAATGCGCCCCGGCTTACAGCTGAACGAAGCCATAGCGCAGGCGGATCGAATCGACCGCACGCTGGAACGCGGAGAGCGCTTTGCCTTCGACCGCAGCTGGGGATATTTGACCGCCTGCCCCACCAACACCGGCACAGGGATGCGCGCCAGCGTCATGCTGCATCTCGCCGCGCTGACCATGCTGCACCAGACCGGGCAGGTCATCCGCGCGGTGAGCCAGCTGGGTCTGACCGTGCGCGGGCTTTACGGCGAGGGAAGTGAGGCCAGCGGCCAGCTCTACCAGCTCTCCAACCAGATCACACTCGGCCGCACGGAGGACGAAATCCTCAAGCTGCTCTCCGACACAGCCGATCAGGTCATTCAGCGCGAGCGCACCGCACGGGAGCTGTTGATGGAGCATACCCGCTTGCAGGTCACGGATAAGCTGATGCGCTCGTGGGGCGAATTCACCAACGCGCGGCTCATGACCAACAAGGAATTTCTGGCGCGGCTCTCCGACGCGCGATTGGCGTCCGATCTCGGTCTGATCCCGGTCAGCGCAGCCCAGCTGAACAAGTTGATGGGCGATGTGCAGCCTGCCACGCTGGAACGCAACGCGGGGCGCACGCTCAAATCCGAAGAGCGCGACGAGCTTCGCGCCGAGATCATTCGCAAAACACTCGCCTGAACATGCATCTGACAATAGAGCAAAAAGGGGGCTCATTGCATGAACTTTTATGACAGCTTTTTACCAAGGGGCGCAGCGCGTGCTCGTCATTGCGCAGGAGGAAGCGCGCCGCATGGGCCACAACTATGTGGGCACGGAGCACATTCTGCTGGGCACCGTTAAGGAAGAATCCTCCGTATCGAGTCTGCTGGAAAAGCTGGACGTGACCTATGAGCGCGTCTGCGATGAAATCGAGGAACTGGTGGGCATGGGGGATTTCAAATTCTCGAAGCCTTCGGCTACACGCCGCGCACCAAGCGCGTGCTGGAAATGAGCCGTGAGGAAGCCGCCAAGCTCCAGCAGAACTATGTAGGCGTGGAGCACATTTTACTGGCGCTGCTGCTCGAGCGCGAGGCGTGGCCAACCGCATTCTGCGCGACATCGGCGTGGACACGCAGCAGCTTTACCAGCGCATGATGGCCGCTACGACGGAGGCGCTCAAGCGCCGCGGGCAGCAGCCGGGCGATGCGTCGCAGGAGGAAGCTCCTCCGGCAGCGCCAATCCTTCCGCCGGTCAGGAGAGCGCGCCGACGCTGATGCAGTACGGCCGCGATCTGACTGCCGCCGCGCGTGCCGGGGAACTCGATCCCGTGATCGGCCGCAGCGAGGAAATCGAGCGCATCATCCAGATTCTCTCCCGCCGCACCAAGAACAACCCCGTGCTCATCGGCGAGCCGGGCGTGGGCAAGAGCGCCGTTGCCGAAGGATTGGCGCAGAAGATCGCGGAGGGAATGTGCCGGAGCTGCTGCGCGGCAAGCGCGTCGTATCGCTCGACCTGGCCGGGATGCTGGCAGGTGCAAAATACCGCGGCGAATTTGAAGAGCGCATGAAGAATGTGATGGATGAGCTCAAGCGCGACCGCAGCATCATTCTCTTCATCGATGAGCTGCACACGCTGATCGGTGCAGGCGCTGCCGAAGGTGCGATCGACGCGGCGAACATCCTCAAGCCCTGCGCTGGCGCGCGGCGAAATTCAGTGCATCGGCGCGACGACGATTGACGAATACCGCAAGCACATCGAAAAGGACGCGGCGCTGGAACGCCGTTTCCAGCCCGTGCAGGTGGGCGAACCGAGCAAGGAAGAAGCCGTCGCCATCCTCAAGGGCCTGCGCGACCGTTACGAAGCGCACCATAAGGTCCGCATCACGGACGAAGCGATTGAAGCCGCCGTACAGCTTTCCGACCGCTACATCACCGACCGCTACCTGCCGGATAAGGCCATTGACCTGATCGACGAAGCTGCCTCCCGCGTGCGCATTCGTTCCTACACCACGCCGCCGGACATGAAGGAGCTGGAAGCCAAGATTCAGCAGCTCAACAAGGAAAAGGAAGAGGCCATCGCGCATCAGAACTTTGAGCGCGCAGCACAGATTCGCGATGAGGAGCGCGCCATTCGTGCCGACATGGAGGCCCAGCGCAAAGCCTGGGAGGATCGCCGCTCCACGGCGCAGCGTCAGGTCGGTGCAGAAGAGGTCGCGCAGATCGTGGCCTCGTGGACGCATATCCCCGTCACGCAGCTGACGGAGGACGAATCCGACCGTCTGCTGCACCTGGAAGAGACGCTGCATCAGCGGGTCGTCGGGCAGGACGAAGCGGTCAGCGCTGTCTCCCGCGCGATCCGCAGGGCGAGAGCGGGGCTCAGGACGTGCATCGCCCCATCGGCTCGTTCCTGTTCCTCGGCCCCACGGGCGTAGGCAAGACCGAGCTTTGTAAAGCACTGGCAGAGGCCATGTTCGGCGATGAAAGCGCGCTGGTGCGCATTGATATGTCCGAATACATGGAAAAATTCTCCGTTTCCCGCATGATCGGCTCTCCTCCGGGCTATGTCGGTCACGATGAGGGCGGCCAGCTGACCGAAGCGGTGCGCCGCAAGCCGTACTCGGTGGTGCTGTTTGACGAGATCGAAAAGGCGCATCCCGACGTATTCAACATCCTGCTGCAAGTGCTGGAAGACGGCCGCCTGACCGATTCCACCGGCCGTACGGTGGATTTCCGCAATACGATCTGCGTCATGACGAGCAACGTCGGCGCGGCGGATGTGGAAAAAAAACAGCCGCGCGCTGGGTTTCTCCAGCACCGGCAAGGGCGAAATGTCCGCCCGCTCCCTACGAGCGGATGAAAGAATCCATGCTGGAAGAGCTCAAGCGCACCTTCCGCCCGGAATTCCTGAACCGCGTAGATGAGCTGATTGTGTTCCATCCGCTGGATGAAGAAAACATACTGCGTATCGCGGGCTGATGGTCGGTTCGGTCGCGCAGCGGCTCAAGGAGCGCGGCATTGCACTGAGCTGGGACGACAAAGTGCTGCAATACCTCGCCAGGAGGGCTTTGATCCCACCTACGGTGCGCGTCCGCTGCGCCGTGCCATTCAGCGCATGGTGGAGGACGATCTCTCCGGAAGAAATCCTCTCCGGCCGCATCAAGCTGGGCGATACCGTGCGCATGGGTCTTGCCGAAGATCACCTGACCTTCACGCCTGTGCCGCAGCAGGAAGCCGCTCCGGCCTCCGACGCCGAGGGATAAAACCCCCCAGTAAAAAGGACGCGTCTGCGAAGTTTTTGCAGACGCGTCCTTGTACTTTCTATTTTCTGATACAGACGGAGACTCAAGGCACTTATTTGCAGTAAATCTCCATGGCCTTTGCCGCAAAAAGCCGCCGGTTTTGTCTATGTTCTCCGTAAATTCGCCGCCGGCAGCGTACATTGCGCCCAGACCCTTCAAGGTCTGCTGCGTGCAGGGATAGTCTCCGTAATGGTATGCCCGCAAATGCGCTGCCAGCTTCTGCACCGCACTGGACGCCGGTTGCTCTCTTTGATCTTGCCGAACGCTTCAAAGAAACTCATCAGCCCCCTGCGCCAGCATCGTTTTCCGCTTCGCCGGAGCGCCGCCTCTTGCTCTTCTCTCTGCAAACTCCTGATACGCCTGCACATACTGCCATTTATCCTTTGCCTGTTTTGCATGCTCCTCCGTTTTTGTTTGGTCAAATGCCGAAAAATCCATATTTTCCCTCTGATTCGCTTATGTTCCTAAGCAAAGGTGACCAGGTTGTCCATATGCGCCCGTTTCAGCGTCAGCAGCCCGATTTTGTCGTAATATTGCTGCGTGCGCACGCTGACACTCGTGAGATCGCTGACCTACTGAACGGTTCTCATTTTCCTCCCTCTTGCTCTGATGAACACCCCTAAACTATGACGCAGCGTCGGAGGCAAGTGCTTTTTTGCAGAAAAGCGCCTTCCGCATGGAACAGCGCCTTTCTCTTTTGTCATTTCTCTACGATATTTCCGGCTTCAGCCCTTGCCAGATCCCGTCCTTCTTTTCCAGCACAATTTTCGTATTCCCCGCCGCTGCGGCAGAGCGCCACGGCGGATACATCCTCCGCAACCGGAATCGCATAAGCGTCCTTCGCGCCGATGGAGCCGTTCGGGCCACCGAACGCGGAATACGCATCCAGCAGCAGAACATTGTCCTTCGTGCCAATCGGTTCCAGCTTGCGAACATATCCCATCGAGCCGGCCACGCCGATTTCCGGCAACGCTTTTCCGTCTTCCAAAAGACTGAAATCCGACACAAACACGTCGTTTCTGCGTTGAAAGCCGGAAAGCAGCATGACTAAGCCGATGATTCCCACCAAGAGAATGCAGACCACAAGCGTGATAATCCAGACTTTTTTTCATCTTACTACCCTTCGTTTACAGCTGCATCAGCGCTGCGAGATTCTCGCGGGAAAGTGCAACGGCCTCCTCGCAGGGTTCCATACCCTCGAACTCATGGCGACGGTTCCATCGTAGCCCGCATTTTGAGGATGCGCAGGCAGGCTTCCACCGGCACCACGCCGTGGCCGATCACCGTGCCACGCAGGAACGCGCCGCCGCGCGTGCCGAACCAACCCTTGCCGGGATTGCGCCGTGCAGGGCTTGTAGAGGAAATCCTTTGGCATGGACATGGAAGGCCAGCGGCGCCATCACGCCCACAGCCTTTTTCCGGGCGCTTCATCCCGCACACATGAAGTTGCCCATATCCACCAGCGCGCCGAAGTTCGGGTGGTCCACCGCCTCGATCAGCGCCTCGACGCGGGCGCTTTCCTGCACAAAGGTGCCGTGGTTTTCGGTCATGGTGCGGATGCCGAGGGTTTCGGCGTATTCGGTGACGCGGCGACAGCCCTCCGCGATGCGGGGCAGCGCGCCGGACGGAAGGTGCGGATGGAGCCGTCCTCCGGCAGCTTCCACGCCGCATCGTGGCGCAGGGTACGCGCGCCGAGCAGCACCCGCGTTGCGCAGTTCGCCCTTGATGCGCTCGACTTCTTCATCCAGATTCTTGTTCAGGAAATCCGCTGCCACGGCGTAGTTACTCACGCCGATCCCTGCGTCCTTGGCCTGCTTACCCAGCTTTTTGCACATTTCCTCCAGCGGATCGTCCCCCAGCAGCACAGCAAAGTCGATCTCTTAAAGCCCATCTTCGCCGCTGCGTCCACAATGTCATAGGTGCTCATGCGTCCCGCGGACACCGCCTGATGGAAACTGTAACTGCTCACGCCGATTTTCATGATGAGTTCCTCCTGTTTACTTATGATACATGGGGCGCTGGCCCTCATTCAATTCCCTCTTCAATACGCCTTTCCAATTGCTCGGCCAGGATGCGAATGTGCTCCCTCGCCTCCTGTTGCATTTTGCAGCGCTTCGCTTTCGGACTGCACCTGATCACCCATCAGCTGGACAAACTGGCTGACCTTGAGGCCGAGTGCCTCCTGCATCTGTGCATCGCTCCTCTGGGCGACACCAGATAATAGCAGAGCACGCTGTCCTTCTGCCCCATGCGGTGGGCACGGTCCTCCGCCTGCGTGTGCACAGCAGGCGACCAATCCAATTCTCCAAAGACCACGCAGGTAGCCCTTTGCAGGTTCAAACCCGCCGCGGCGCGCATGGAGATCCAGCAAAGGTCGGTCTTGCCGTTCATGAACGCATCCACAGACTTATCCTTCTGCTGTGTGGTTTCGCGCCCCGTGATAAAGACGGGCTTTGCCGCGTGCAGCGCGGTGCGGTAAGCGTCCATCACCTGATGATGGTGTGCAAACAGCAGTACCTTTTCTCCGCCCTCGATCAGTGCGCGGACAAACGCCGCGACATACGGCGCTTTGGCTACGCCCGTGGCCTGCCGCATCCGCTGGCAGATTTCATCCTCGATGCGCGTGCGGTCAAACGAGGTCTGCGCATCGCGCAGGCGGCGGGCGGCTTCCATCGCAGGCTCCATGAGTTTGCGGTACACCTCGTCGTCCGCGTCGATCTCCTGCACCAAACGGCGCTTGGGCGGCAGTTGATCGAGCACCGCGTCCTTCGTGCGGCGCAGCATATAGCCCTCCTCGCGCAGCGTTTCGCCGAGCAGGTCGGGCTTGGCGACGATGTTGTTGCCGTGCCGTAGCACCATTCGCGCGTAAAGCCTCCCAATCACCCAGCGCGTGGAAGTCAGGATATTAATGACGTTCCAGATCTCGCCGCCGCGGTTGTAGATCGGCGTGCCGGAAAGCCCCCCAGACCCTCGGCGCTTTCTCCGCAAGGAGCGATGCAGCGCTGTATTTTTTTCCGTGCCGCTGTGCCTAAGCTCCTGAATTTCGTCAAAGACCACGGCTTCAAAATCAATCTGCGGCAGCGCGGTTTTCCACCGCGCAGCAGCAGATAATGAATGATATAGATCTGCGCTTCCGGCAGCTCATAGGGTTTTAAGCCCCGAATCACATGAACGCTTGGTTCGCTGCCGTCCGCATTCTGCAAAAAGCTCTGAATCTCCGCTGCCAGTTGGTAACCAAATGCGGCGGCACGACGAGCAGCAGCGGATAGCTCTGCGTCTGCGCCACAGCAGCCAGGGCCTGCACGGTTTTGCCCAGACCCATCTCATCCGCCAGCAGCGCGCGCGCGGGTGTTGCAAAGATAGGCCGCGCCCTCGCGTTGAAAATCCATCAGCGTACCCTTGAAGAATGCCGGCGGCGGATCGATGCCCTGCGGCGCCTGCCGTGCGCGCCCCGCGCCCGTGCAAACTCCCGCGCACCCTCCAGCGCTTCCTGCCAGCGCAGGGCGTCGGTTTCGCGAATGCGCAACGGGTAGCGCAGCATCAGCCAGTTGAGATCGCCGGTGTTGCGCCGGTTGGCGGTAAACCTTGCTACGCCGCGCCCCTTACCGTCGCAGCCTGGAAAGAGCCGCTTGGCCATCTGGCAGACCGCAGGCTCCCTTTGATGACCCAGGACCGGCTGCGGCGGTTATAGCTCAATTCGCCGTAAGTGCGCATCCCGCCCTCGCCATTCTGGCGAAGATACGGCGGAAGAATCAAATCGTCCGGCAGTTCGGGCAGCTCGTCATAAGGATCGTAATCGCTCATCCCACCGCCACCCCCCAAAGCCGGTTCAGCGCCACCACGCGGCAGGGCTTACCACAGACGGTGTGCGGAAGCTCCGCCGTGCGTTCCACGACCAGAATCATGGCATTCACCTGCGGCAGGGATGCGTAACGGCGAATCTGCTCCAGCAGCTTACCGTGCGGGGGCTTGCCGCGCTTGACCTCCACGGCCACGCCGCCCCGCAGAGGAAATCCACCCGGCACCTCGGCGCCAGCCGCGCCTCTTTTTCAAACGCAATGCCGCCGCTGCGCAGCGCTTCCGCGACCAGCTCCTGGAGCTGAAACTCATCCGCGGTCAGCGGAATGCGCAGCCGGCTCAGCGCGCCGATGATTTCCTCCATGCTGCCTTGTGTTCCCTCCCCGCGCTTATTTTCTCCTCCATTCTACCACATCCCCCTCCCTGCGAACAGTCCATTTTCTCCCCACACGCACGTTTTCCCCACGCAGCACATAAGCTGTAGTGAAAAAGCGGAAAGGAGCTGTTTTCCCCTTGAAAAGATTCAGCCTACATATTCTGCCTACACCCGCGAGGACATGGACGCGCTTTCGGCACGCGCCCTGCCACCAGCACTGCGCAGTCCATCTCCTGTCCGGACGGTTATGCCGCCTACACCATTGAGGCGGGCGACACGCTGCGCTCCATTGCAGAAACCCGCGGCATCACGCTGACCGAGCTGCTGTTCTACAACCCGTCGCTGAACCCTTACGGCTACAAAAGGGCGACGTGATCTGCGTCCCTGCGGACATAAATGACACTGCGCCGGCACAGCCCGATACCGGCGATTTGTCCACGCCTCCTCTGCCGGACGACAATGCGGCAGACGATGAGCCCGCTCAACCGGGAGTGGGGCCGGACGGACTGCCCATGCCCACCCTGCCTGATGACAGTGCATCGGACGATGAACCCGCTCAACCGGGAGTGGGGCCGGACGGACTGCCCATGCCCACCTTGCCCTCCACGCCTGTCATCCCTTTCGCTCCCCCCAACGCCCATCGCGCCCAATTGCCCGAACGGCACGCTCTACACCGTGCAGGCGGGCGATACGCTGCGGCGCATCGCCCAGCGCTTTGACGTGACGCTGATCGAACTGCTCGCCGCTAATCCCGGCCAAACCAACGCCCGGCTGGTGATCGGCCAGCAGCTGTGCATCCGCGCTGCAACTGCATCGCAGAGTGCGATGAGGTAAGCACCGCCGTGCGCGTGACCTCGACGGATTTTGCGGATTATCTCGTGCAGTACAACATTTCCTATGCAGCGCTTTCCGCCGCCAACCCCGGCATAGACCTGACGGCGTTGGTGCAGGGGCAGCGGCTATGCATCCCGCCCGCCGGTTCGCGCGGCACTGTGCGAACGGGCGCGGCTGCGCAGGAACTCGGCGCAGACACGACTGCCGCGGCGCTGGCGCAGCAGCTGGGCATCTCCTGCAAAGCCTGATGATGGCCAACCCGACCTTCACGCCCACGGACTTTTTGAAGGGACGTCTGGTCTGCATACCCGTTCGGGCGTAATCATCCGCTTTCTTTCCAAGCACAGCGGAATATGCTATAATCCGCCGACTGTTTTTCGGGAGGCTTGATTTTTATGCGCGATATTCCGACAAAAGCCGCTGCCGCCCTTTCCGCCGCAGATCAACGAAGCATCCCTTGTACCCGGCGGGGATCTATACGCCGAGTTGGACGCATCTGTGGACGATCCTCCTGCGCCGGAGTGGACAGCTCTATATCAATCAGGATTTATCCTATACCTCCTGCCGGGGTGCAGAGTTTCGGGCTTGCATATTCCGGCGGCTGTGATCTGCGCGCGCGCAATGGAAGGATGCAGACTTCACCGACGTCGTTTTCGACCGCTGCGACCTTTCCAACACATGCTTCGCAGGGGGCTTTATTTACAGCGGGTACACTTGATCGGCTGCAAACTGCTGGGCAGCGATTTAAGCGCTGCAAGGCTGCAGCGTGCGCTTTACCGAATGCCCGATGCGCATGGTCAATCTCTCCGCCTGCAAGATCAACCAGGTTGTCTTTTCGGATTGTCAGCTTACTGAAGCCGGTCTGCAAAGTCTGGCCGAGATCAAGAACCTGACGCTTAACAACTGCGACCTGACGCGCGCAGGAACTGCTGAACACGAAGCTTTCCGGGCTGGATCTGACGACCTGCCAGCTGGACGGCATTCTTTTGCAGGGCGCGCCGGAGCTGCGCGGCGCAATTGTGACCGCAAGCCAAGCGCTGGCGCTTTCCTCCCTGCTGGGTCTGCGCATCAAGGAGTGATTTTCAAACGAAACACAAAAGGAACAAAACAGCTTTCCACCGTGCGCCTGACGCTGCGCCCCTTCGCGCCGCAGGACGCAGAAAGCTGTCTGCGCAACTGGGCGGCGGACGAAGAAATCTACCGCTATTTAAGCGCGCAGCCGCAGACCGCCGACGAGGTGCGGGAGTGGCTATCCTCCGCAGACGAGGCCTACGCCGACCACGCACCTATTATTGGGCGATTGAAGAAACGCACTGCGGCGAAGTGGTTGGTGAACTCTTTGTTGACAACTTCGGCACAAGCAGCCGCCAGTGTGAAATGGACTGGAAGATCGGCACGGCCTTTCAGGGCAAAGGATACGCCGCGGGAGGCCGCCCGCGCCGCCATCGAGTATTTGATCCGCGAAGTGGGTTTTCACCGCATCGAAGCCAAGTGCTGCACCGAAAACACCGCCTCCGAGCGCGTGATGCAAAAGCTGGGCATGAATAAAGAAGGAATATTACACGAACGCTTTTACGGCAAAGACGGCCGCTGGCATGATTTAGCGGAATATTCGCTGTTGGCGCATGACCTGTAAAAGGAAAGGAGCGCAGCGATACGGAAAAAATCCTGTATCACTGCGCTCTTCATTTACTTTGTTTCTTTCAAAGCTCTTCTGCCGTCGTGCCGAACAGCGGCCAGCGCCATCAGATTCGTGGTGCTGGGATCGGACGCGCCGCTTTCCCATTTGGAAACCGCCTGACGGCTCACGCCCAGGGTTTCTGCCACAAATTCCTGCGTCATTTTGCAGTCCATCCGGCGTTTTTCAGAACTTCACCGAGCGTTTTCGCGTCTTCCGCTTTGCCCTTCTTACCGGTTCCGACTTCGTATACTTCCCTGCAGGGCCTTGATCAGCAGATAAATCACATAGATCACCGCCGCCGTCGAAGGGAATACCAGAAGCAGAAGCAGAAGCAGAATTTGAACGAATCAAATCGCATTTTACTTTCCTCCTTTTCTCTTTTTGTAGGCCCATTATCCATGGATTCCTCCAGTTGCGCCACCAACTATCGCGCAACTTTTCGGTTGCGGGACAAAAAATCATAAACGACAGCCGCAGCAGTTCATCACTGTTGCGGCTGTCGGTCTCTTTAGGATTATATCCATCTCGGCGGGACGTCCGGGCACGTCAGGCGGCGCTTGACGCAGCGCACTTCGACATAGCAGCCGCACTTGACGCACAAGGCGTTGTGCAGAAATTCGCAGCGGCGGCAAAACCTCCAGCCGTGCCCGATAGGTCTTCTCATCCGTGCGGCGCTCCGGCGGCAGCGAGTCGATGTAGTCCTTCACCGTGGCGTAAGCCGCCTGATCCGCCTCGTCGGAGAGCAGGCATTTGCGGCAGGGCTGGCGCTGCGCGCTCACTGTACCGTGATGCGGGCCAGCGCGCACGCGGGCAGCGTGTAGGTCAGCACCGTGTCCTCACCCTCATAGGCAACTTTGATGCCCTCAAAGGGCGCGATTGCAACCGCATTGCCTTCTTCAAAATCGTTATGCGCATGGATATCGCCGGCGAGCAGGTCGGCGCTGGAGCGAAACGTGTTTGCCCGCAATCACCGTGCGCATGGGCAGCCATCGCCCGCCGAAGGATTGCAGATGGTCGTCGTGATGGAACCGTCCGCCTGCACGGAGGACGATTCATGCGCCACGGGCAGGCCGTCCTTCTCGCCCGCAATCAGCTCGGACTTCAGCAGCCGCGCGCCCTGATGCGCCTTGTAAAGCTCAAAAGGCATAGAACGTGGGCGTGAGCACCATCTGCGCACCGTCAGGGAGCACCACGGCCTGCAGGACGTTGACCGCCTGCGCAATGTTGGCCATCTTGACACGATCGGCGTGCTTATTGAAGATATTGAGCGTCATTCCGCGACCATCGCATCGCGCATGGTGCTCTGCTGGTAGAGGAAGCGCGGGGTTAGTGCCGGGCTCGACGTCATACCAGGTACCCCACTCGTCCACGATCAGGCCGATGCGCTTTTCCGGGGTCGTAGCGGTCCATGATCGCGCCGTGACCGCGCACCAGATCGTCGATAAAGAGCGACTTCTTCAGCGTCTCGCGGTATTCTTCCTCGGTGAAATCCGTCGCACTGCCCTTTGTGCGGGCCAGTCGCCCGGCACGGTGTAATAGTGCATCGAAATGCCGTCCATATAGGGCGCGGCGTTGGCCATCAGCACTTCGGTCCAGCGCCAGTTGGGATCTTCCATGCTGGTTCCGGGGCCGCAGGCGATCTTGTAGGATCTTATTGGGACCGTATTGCTTGACGTAGGACTGATAGCGGCGAAACAGGTCGGCATAGTATTCCGGGCGCATATTTCCACCGCAGCCCCAGTTTTCGTTGCCCACGCCGAAATAATCGACCTTCCAGGGCTCGGCATGGCCGTTGGCCGCGCGCTGCTGCGCCATGGTGGAATCCCCGCCCGCAGTCATGTATTCAATCCATTCGGCCATCTCCTGCACGGTGGTGCCGGAGCCGACGTTGCCGTTGATATAGGGCTTGCAGCCAATCTGGCGGCAAAGTTCCATGAACTCGTGCGTGCCGAAGCTATTGTCCTCCACAACGCCGCCCCAGTTGGTGTTCACCATGCGCTTGCGGGTCTCCTTGGGGCCGATGCCGTCCTCCCAATGATACTCGTCCGCAAAGCAGCCGCCGGGCCAGCGCAGCACCGGCAGACCGATGCGTTTGAACGCCTCCACAACGTCCGTGCGCATGCCGTTGACATTCGGGATGGGGCTGTCCTTGCCCACAAAAGAAACCGTCGTAGATGCAGCGGCCGAGATGCTCGGAGAAATTGCCGTAGATCTCCGGCTGGATGACCGCGCCCGCCTGATCTGGGAAGATGAACTGCTGTACCATGAAATTCTCTCCTTTTATTTTATTATATCTTAAAAAGATTTATCTTGACTTAAAATCCATGACCATGATACCATGGAAGCAGCGAAAAGTCAAGGGAGGCATGCGGGATGCAGCAGATCGGCTATGACGAAATGGAGGCGCTGGGCAAAGCGCTGAGCCACACAAAGCGCGTGGGGCTGCTGCGGCTGGTTGCGGTGCGCGGCGCGCTGAGCGCAGGGGAACTGACTGGATTGCTGGGGCTTTCCGGCGGCGCGGTGACGGGACACATCCGCGCGTTGGAACAGGCAAGGCTGGTGCGCGTGGAGGACGCAAACGGCGTTCACGGCGTCAAGCGCATGGTGTCGCTGCGCCAAGACCGGTTGCTGCGCGCTTTCGGCTGCGCAGAATCCGTGCAGGACGGCTACGAAGTCGCTCTACCCATCGGCGGGTATGTGTCGCACCGTGAGGAGCCGACCTGCGGGCTGGCGCTGCGCAGCGGCCTGATCGGCCAGCTGGACGACCCGCGCTACTTTGACGACCCGCGCCATTTTCAGGCGGGTGTGCTGTGGATATTGGCGGGACAGCTGACCTACAACATCCCGAATTATGTCCTTCCGTGGGCAGGCGCTGCGCTCTATCTCTATCACGCAGGAGATTTCCTCCGAAGCACGGGAACCTGCGCCGACTGGCCGAGCCGCCTCACCTTTTCGCTCTGTGGCGTAGAATTGGGGCAATGGGTCAGCCCCGGTGACTACGGCGACCGCCGCGGTCTGTGCAATCCGTCCTGGTGGAGCGATTCGCTGAACCAATATGGTCTGCTCAAAACCCTGACCGTCACTCCGACGGCGCATTCATGGACGGTGAGCGCATCGGCAATGCGACGGCGGATCAGCTGCCCATCCGCCCCGGTGAACCCCTCCCTACCGGCTGGATGTCTCCGGCGGCCGCAGCGGCGGCGGCCTGACCCTCTTCGGCAGCGGTTTCGGCAACTATGGCCGCGACATCGCCGTACACGTCCGCTTCGACAATAAAGAATGATCCCCCCAATGCGTGAGGGAGAAATAGAGAGGAGACAGACAAAGATCTGTTTGTCCGCATACAAGATGCCGCCTTTGAAATTGAAGTAGAAGAAAGCAACCGATTGGAGGAATTATCCGCAAGAGGCAAAATAGCTGTGGACTTGGTCACAAAACTTGGAAATGAATAGCCTTCCTTCTGATTTACAACAAAAAGGTCCTGCAATTTTCTGCAGGACCTTTTTTGTTAGGCTTTTACAGCCGCATCTCCCACGCCATGTCCCAGAAGCCCAGTTCATAGCGGGTGCAGTTGACGAAGATTTCCGTCAGGTGTTGGATCTGTTTTCGTCAGCACCTTCGGCCAGCTTGTCCATCAGCGCCACCAGCGCGGTGTTCATCTGCGCGTAGCCTTCGCTGGAATAATCGCTCACCCATTTGCCGAAGAAAGGATGCTGCGCCGCGCCGGGAATTTTGCCCAGCTTCTGGCCAATGTCCGCATAGCTCCACGAGCAGGAGAGCAGCGCCGCGACGATCTCCGCCGCGCTGCCGGACTGCGCCACGGCAAGCATGTAATGCGTATAAGACGTATTGGACAGCGAAGGCTTGCCGGAGAGCACCTGCTCTTCGGTTACGCCCAATCGCTTCATGTAGGCGCGATGGGTGTCCATTTCGCCGTCAGTATGCCCGCAAGATCCTTGGCAAAGGCACGCATCAGCTCCGGGTCGCGCGCCTTGACCACGCCCAGCGCGAACACCTTAGCATAGTCAAACAAATAGAGGTAGTCCTGCAGCATATAGAAGCGGAACTTTTCCTCGTCCAGCGTGCCGTCGCCGATGCCGACCACGAAGGGGTGGTTCAAACACTTTTCCCAATAAGGCGCCGCCGCCTGGTAAAGAATCTCCGAAACCTTCTGCATCTTGCTTACTCCTCCCGAATATATGCGCTCTTGAGGTCAAAGAGGTGGTTCATCGGCCCTCTGCCCTTGCCCAGGTCGAGCATGGCTGCCAACGCGCCGGAGATGTAAGCCTTGGCGCGCTTCACTGCCGTGCTCAAATCCTCGCCGCAGGCCAGCTCCGATGCAATCGCGCTGGAGAGCGTACAGCCCGTGCCGTGGGTATTGGGGGTTGTCGATGCGCTTGCCGTAGAACCACTCCGCTTTGCCGTTCCGATAGAGCAGGTCGTTGGCATCGTTTAAGTCATGCCCACCTTTGAGCAGGACGGCGCAGGCATAGTTTTCCGAGATGAACTTAGCCGCCTTTTCCATGTCGGCGGCGGAACGAATCTCCATGCCGGAGAGGATTTCCGCTTCAGGGATGTTGGGCGTGACAACCTCCGCCAGGGGCAGCAGCTCGGCTTTGAGCGTATCAACCGCCTCGTCCTGCATCAGCTTGGAGCCGGAGGTAGCCACCATGACGGGATCGACCACGATGTGCTTTGCGCCGTATTGCTTCAGCTTCTGCGCGATGACCCGGATCAGCGCGGCATTGGAGACCATACCGATCTTGACCGCATCGGGGAAGATGTCCGTAGAATACTGCATCCAGCTGCGCAGCCAGGAATTCCGGCGTGGATTCCAATATGCCGGTCACGCCGGTGGTATTCTGCGCCGTCAGGGCCGTGATGGCGGTCATGGCGTAAACACCGTGGGCAGACATGGTTTTCATGTCCGCCTGAATGCCCGCGCCGCCGCTGGAATCGCTCCCGCGATGGATAATGCCGTTTTCATTTTCGTACTCATGATGCTTTTCCTCACTTTGTCGATTTTGCATTTTTTCCATCGCAGAAAGCCACTTTTTACTTCAGCTTATTCTGGATGGTTTGAAGCGCGCCGTTCTTCTTCAGCGCAAACAACACCGCACCCGCAATGATCGAGCCCACTGCCGTGGAGATCAGGAACGGCACGATATAAGCATAAAACGCGACATTCGCCGCCGAAACGTTCATGAACGCATGGCGATGGGGTAGGCCAGCAGACCGCCGAGCACACCGGTGCCAATCACTTCGCCCAACAGGGCGGGAAGCAGCTTTTAGTGTATTTCCACACCAGACCGCAAAGCAGCGCGCCCACCATGCTGCCGGGGAATGCCAACAGGCTGCCCAAACCGGTCAGGTTGCGGATCAGCGCCGCCAGAAAGCCGACGCCCAACGCATACCACGGTCCCAGCAGGATGCCCGCCACGACGTTGACCATGTGCTGCACCGGCGCACACTTGCTGCCGAACACGGGGAAGGACAACAGACTGCCGACCACGGCGATGGCGACGAGAAGACCCGCAAGGGTCAGGCGAATGACAAGATTGCGTTTCATTTGAGTTTTTCTCCTTTTGAATTGAGCTGAGGGCGGCAAAAGCACGACAAAAGACAGCCTCCCTCGCGGGAACAGCATGAAAGTTGTTTTTCTGCTGGTCGGTCGAGACTTGCTGGTCTCCTCTCACGCCGGAACACGGCTTCCCATCGCTGCTTTTTGTTCACGCCGCAGGGCGCTCCCCTCCGGCGGGCTCTAAACAGAGCAGTGCTTTGACGATCCCCCTTTTCTCCTTCAAAGTGATCTATCTCAAATGCGCAAAGGCAATGAGGTCGAATCTATATAACCGTCTGATCCGCGATGCCGCGCAATATTTTGCATTCCTGCTCAATATCTTCCGCAGCAAAATGCCGGAAACCACGGCGATGCCCGCTATGCCCGTGCCCGCAAGCCCGGCCGCGTTTTTCGCGATTGATGCCGCCGATGGCGACCACGGGATGCGCACCGCCGCACAGATTTCGCGCAGGGTTTCCTTCGTCATGGGCTTTGCGTTGCGCTTGGTAGACGAACCGAACACCGCGCCGCTGCCCAAATAATCCGCGCCCGCGTCCTGCGCGCACTTTGCCTGCTCCACGGTCTTGGCCGTGACCCCGACGATCATGCCGGAGCCCAAAATCCCGCGCACCGCCGAGGCTTCCATATCCTCCTGCCCGACGTGTACGCCGTCCGCGCCGCTTTTTTCGGGCAATTTCCACATTGTCGTTGATGAGCAGCGGCACGCCGAAGCGGTGGCAAAGCCGTGTCATTTCGACGGCCTCCTGCAAAAAGGCGCTTTCCTCCAGCTCCTTTTCGCGCAGCTGCACGAGCGTCGCGCCGCCCAGCAGCGCCTGCTCGACCTGCTGCATCAGCGTTTGCCCCCGCAGCCAGCTGCGGTCCGTCACCGCATAAAGCCGCAGGTTATCCTTCGTAAAGTTCATAGCGCGCTCCCTTCTCCAAGTCCTCCGCCGTCAGATGAAAAACCGCGTCGATGATGCGGTCGCGATAGGCGGCGTTTCCATCCTCCGGTTGAAGTCTCCCCTGTGCGATTTCACCGCACAGCCCCATAGTGCAGGTCGCAGCTAGCGCCGCCCGCAGCAGGTTCTGCGGATTTGCCGCCACATAAGCGCCGGTCAATGCAGAAAGCTGACAGCCCGTGCCTGTGACGGTGCGCATCATCGGTGTCCATTGTGCACGCAATAGAGCGCTTCCCCCATCCGTAACCAGATCGGTCGCTCCCGACGCAACAACCACCGCGCCGGTTTTCTTCGCCAACAACCGTGCGCTCTCCTCTGCCGAAGCGGCGGAAGCATCTGCATCCACGCCGCACCGTCCTGCCTCGCCGCCGGTCAGTGCCGCAATCTCCGAGGCATTGCCGCGAATCACGGAAAGCTGCACCTGCTCCAATATCCTTGAGCTTGCCTCGCGCCGGAAGGCCGAACAGCCCACTCCCACGGGATCGAACACCACAGGACGTCCCATCCGGTTGGCTTCGCGCCCCGCACGCAGCATTGCTTCAACCTTTCGTGGATTGGGCGTGCCAAGATTCAGCACCAGTCCGCCGCACAGCGACGTGACCTCCTCGACTTCCTCCATCTCGTCCGCCATGATAGCCGATCCGCCGCAGGCCAGCAGCAGGTTGGCGCAGTCGTTCGCCGTGACATAGTTCGTGATGCAATGCACCAGCGGCCTATTTTTCACGGACATTTTGCAGCATCTCTCCCAGCATACCGGCCCTCCCTTTACACAAAAAACGGAGCATCGCCCGATGGACGATACTCCGTATGAAAAGCGTACTTTTCCCGCCTCCCTACGGCGGCATTACCCGCATCAGGTCAATGGGTCGAAGGGAACACCTTCCTCTCAGCCTGTATGATGCAAGCTCCCCTAATGGATAAGTATAGCACGCACGGTATTTGATGTCAACGCATTGCCGTCAGACGCGGATCTTGGTCCACTTGCCGGAGCCGAAGCGCCACAGTGTCGCGATCAGGCGGGCAAACTGGTCGATGGTCACGCCCACCCATGCGCCGATCAGCCCAAATTGCAGCGGATAACACAGCACATAGGAAAGCAGCGGGCGCAGGAACAGAATGCTGACAAACGAAACTGCCGCGACAAACTTGGTATCGCCCGCGCCGCGCAGGCAGCCGGAAAACACCACCTGCGAGGTCTGCGCGTAGGTGATGAACGCCAGGAAATACAGCAGCGGAATGCCCGCGCGGATGATCTCCGCCTCGTCGGTAAACAGACGCATGATGGGTTCGGCACAGGTGAAGAACAGAATGCTGAGCACCGTGGAGATGCACAGCGCCAGCCGGTTGCCAACCTTGCCGTAAATGATCGAGAGATCCGGCCGTTTTGCACCGAGGTTCTGCCCGACGAGCGACGCACACGCCACCGAAAGACCGTCGCCAAAGGTAAAGGACATGCTCATCGCGTTCATGGCGATCTGATGGGTCGCAAAGGCCTGCGTGCCGAGACCTGCGACAATCCTGGCATAGGTGAAAAAGCCGATGCGCATGAACGCCTGCTCCACAAAGGCGCTGAGCGAAATCGAGGCCATAGAATGCAGCGAGAGCTTATCCATCAGCCAGCTGCACTTCATCCGCAGGCTGAGGAAGCCGTCGTGATACAGCAGCGAGATGATCGCAATCACCAGCGACACCACCGAGCCGATCACCGTTGCAATGGCCGCGCCCGCAACGCCCAGCGCCGGAAAGCCGCAGTGCCCGCTGATGAGCAGATAGTTAAACACCATGTTGACCAAATTCGCGGCCAGATTCGTCACCATGGAGATCTTGGTGTTGCCCGCACCGCGCTGCGCCGCGTTGATGGTCATCGAAAGTCCGTTAAACAGTGTGCCGACCATGATGATCTTGAAATACGTCACCGCCATGTCCAGCACATCTTCGCCTGCGCCGGCGAAAATCATCATCGTTGGCGCAAACAAATACCCAAGCACACTGAGGACAATGGCAATCATAGCACTGAGCAGCATCGAAAGCGAAGACAGCGATTGGCATCCAATCGCTCCATCGCGCCCTTTTCTCCGAGCAACAATCGCCGTGACAGAAACGTTGAGCGACATGATGGTAGCCAGCACGATCATCTTAGGCTGATTGGTCAGGCCAACAGCGGCGATGGCTCCGGAACCAAGCGCCGAAACCATGATGGTGTCGATCACGCCGACCAGCCCCACCAGCACCGCTTCCAGCGTGGACGGCCAGGCGATGCGGAACGCCGTCTGGTAGATTTCTTTATTGACGGCAATTCCCCGCAGATCAGTTCCTGTCGAACCACCTTGCGGGGAATGAAAAAGTCGCGTATTCGATCTGTGAGTTTTCATAAAAAGGCTCCTCCCCCATCTGTGTTTCCGGTGAAACGTTTTCTTTTATGTTTTCATTATAACAAAAGCGTAAAGAAAATGCAAACACAGTAGGGAAAGGAACCCAATTATCCCTTAGTCCATAGAGATCACGTTCTCGGTCTGGTCGGGATCGTCTGCCGTGACATAGCGCAGCTCACTGCCTACGCGGCGGATCGCACTGACGGGGACGTTTTCCAACGCCTGGCGAAGATCGCCGTCGGTCGTGCGGCAGCGGTAGAGCATCTGATCATCCTGATTGATGAAATAGACGTTTTCGCCCAGCACCGCCAGCTGTTCTGGCAGCACGGACTGCACTTCGAGCACCTCACCGTTGTTCAGGTCATAGCGGAAAACGCCTTCACGGCCCTCCATTTTGGAGAAATATACCGCGCAGCCCGCCGCGTCCACGTCGGCATACGGCGCCTGCTGCACCGCTTCAAATAGCGACTTGCTGCATTGCAGCAGCGTTTCATTCTCGCTTCTCCAGGTGTTCCAGCCGTTCTTTTCTGCAATCTGCGCATCGCTCAGTCCAAAAGCAGCTCAGCGCCTGTCCGCCGTCGAGCCCCGCTTCGGTCTGCGCGTCGCAGTGATAGGATTGACCGTCCAGCGTCAGCACATTCCAGGCGTATTCACCGTCCTCCGAAAACACCACGGCATTCTCTACACCGATCTGATCCAGCAAAAAGCTGTAGCTCTCGGCATAGAAGCTGCTATCCTGTGCAAGTCCCTGCACCAGTGCGCTGTAAAGGCGGCAATCCTGCGCTTCGTTGTCCTGCTGCACGGTTTGCGCTACGACCTTGTACAGCGAGATCGCTGCGGAAAGCTGAGAACTGCCCTCCGGCACAGCAGCGTCTAACAGACGCGTCACTGCGTCATCAAACTCAGCCGCTTTGGTCACACGCCCTGCACATCCGCCGTCGTGTAGGTGATCTTGGCATTACCGTCCGCGTCGCGCACCACATCGTTTAGCGTTCCCCATGGATTTTCGTCAGCAAAACGCCCTTACACCGTCAAACTGCGCCTCCGTCGCTTCCACGCCGCTCAGATCCGCCGCATCCGCGCCCTGGCGAATTGCTTCAACCAAGCGAGAATACAGTTCCTGCGAAAACTTTTCGCCGTCTGCAAAGGCACTGGGTACAACGTCAGGGCGATAGGTCACGCTGCCGAGCTTTTCACTGCCGCTTATCATCTGCACTTCCTGTTCAATCTCAGGCGAAGGCGTGATTTCCGGTGCCTGTACAGTGTCTTCGGGCAGTTCCGTCTCCAGTTGCACATGGGGTGCAGAACATCCGGTCAGCAGAACCCATAACGCAATTGCACTTGCAAGCCATCTTTTTTTCATAATTTATTCACCTCATAGCAAAGGACGACCGGCGAAAATACAATCTTTTTCGTCGGTCGCCCTCATCTTCATTTCACCTCAAAAATTCGCATCAAAGCTTATCGGTCTTGATGTCGGGGTTGACTTCCTTGACCCAGGCTTCCACCTGCTGATCGTAAGTCGTGCTCTTCTTATCGGTGAGCATGGATTCCATCAGCGAATCCTTGACATCTTCAAAGTCGCCTCGCCCGAAGGCACGGTGGACACACGGCGGATGATGTGGTAGCCAAAGTCAGAGGCGACCAAGCCAGAGGTCATGCCGTCCTCGGTCAGTGCCGCACAAGCGTCGGCAAATTCGGTCACAAAACCGGTGTCACCCGCATAAGTCAGGTAGCCGTTTTTATAGGCTTCGTTCTTCATGCCGGGATCCTCGCCGTATTCTTCCATCAGGGCCTCGAAATCGCCGCCCTCGTCCACGAGCTTGAGCACGCTTTCGGCCTTCTCGCGGATGGTCAGCAGGTACTCCCCTCGCGCTTTTCGTCGGCCGTCGCCGCGACGGTTTTTCATCGTCGTCCGCGCGCAGGTTCTGATGTCCTGCTTCTGCTCGTCGGTCAGCGAAATGAGGATATGCTTGATATAGTAGCATCCCTCGGGGTGTAGTAAATGGTCGCGCCGTTTTCAAAGTCGGAAACATACGCGGAAAGATCCGCATCGTACTTTTCCTTCGCGGCGGCAACCTTATTGGCAAATTCGATCTTGGCCTCTTCCTCGGTGACCGTGACGTCCTTGGTCACATAGTCGTAGAGCTTATCGGAAGAGATGCTGGCCACGCTGTTTTCCTTCATCTGGTCCAGCGTCAGGCCATACTGGCTCAGGTAGTTTTCAATGGTCTCCGCAGCCTTGGCTTCAGGATCCTCCACCGTATCATCCGTCTTGAAGTTCTCGACCAGCGCTGCATACTGTTCGTCATACCAATCCTGGATTTCCTGCTCGGCGGCGGCCTTTTCCTCATCCGTCACCTGATCCAAGCCGAGCTCCTTGATCTTCCGCTCCAGAACCTTATCTTCCACCATCTGAGCGATGTAGTTTTCCTTGAGCGTCTTGAGCTGATCAGCGATCTCTTCACTGTCCTGCGTATAGCCGTACTGCGACAGCAGCGCGTTAAAGCCTTCATTGAAATCCGCCTTGGTGATGGTCTCGTCGCCAACCGTGGCCACGACGATCTTCTCCTCGTTCACCGTCACCAGCGAGCAGCCGGCCAGCATCATGACCGCCAGAGCCACAGCCAGCAGTCGGATAAGTTTCTTCATGTTGAATACTCTCCTTTTTCTTCAAAAGGCGTTTTACGCCCTTTTCTGCACCTGTCTATTATACATGATAAGGCAAGACGATGCAAATAATATTCTGTAACCAATTTTTTGAACGGAACGGTTTCCTACCGGCGCTTCATCTCGTCCAGCAGGTTTTCCAATTCGTCCACCGCGCTCTCCATCAGTCCCTCCGGCTCACCCGTCTGGTTGAGCGCCAGCAGCGTTTCGGATCGGGTCTGCCGCAGCGAAAGGCGCGTGTCCTTCATGCGGTTGAGCGAATCGATGAGCTTCTGCCCGTCCACCTTGGTGTAGGGCGAAAAGCGCATCAACAGCTTGCCCATGCGCAGGAACACCAGCTCAATGCCCAGCCTTGCCGCAAGCCCGCGCAGCAGCGCGATCCACAGCAGGTTTTCCGCCTCCGGCGGCACATCGCCGAAGCGGTCGATCAGTTCGTCCATCACATCGCGCCAGTCGTCGCGGTTTTCGATGGACGCAATGCGCTTATAAACCTCCATGCGCAGCTGCTCTCCTGCACGAAGTTTGCCGGCAGATACGCATCCACGCGCAATTCGACCTTGGTTTCGATATCGACGCTCTCCCCGGCTTTGCCGCGCAGATCGTTGACCGCCTCCTCCATCAGCTTGCAGTACAGATCGTAGCCGACGTTGGCCAGCTGGCCGTGCTGCTGGCTGCCCAGCAGGTTGCCCGCACCGCGCAGCTCCAAATCCCGCATAGCGATTTTGAAGCCGGAACCGAATTCTGTGAACTCGCGGATAGCCGAGCCGCTTTTCCGCCACCTCGGTGAGCACCTTGTTGGGCGGCACGGTGAGATAGCAGTAGGCCAGGCGGTTGCTTCGCCCGACGCGGCCGCGCAGCTGATAGAGCTGAGACAGGCCGAACCGATCGGAATCGCAGACGATCATGGTGTTGGCCGCAGGCACGTCCAAGCCCGATTCGATGATGGTGGAGCACACCAGCACGTCGAACCGCCCCTCATAGAAATCGAGCATCACATCTTCCAGGCTGTTTCCTTCATCTGCCCGTGGCCGATGGCCACGCGCGCTTCCGGCACGAGCTGGCAGATGTGTTCATAAAAGCGGTCGATGCTGCGCACACGGTTATAGAGAATATAAACCTGCCCCTTGCGCGCCAGTTCGCGCATCACCGCGTCGCGCACCAGCGCATCGGAAAACTCCGTCACATAGGTCTGCACGGGGTAGCGCTCCTCCGGCGGGGTTTCCAGCAGCGACATATCGCGGATGCCCACCATGGACATGTGCAGTGTGCGCGGAATGGGCGTGGCGGAAAGGGGTCAGTACATCGACGCTGCTCTTGAGCTGCTTGAGCGCCTCCTTGTGCTTGACGCCGAAGCGCTGCTCCTCGTCCACGACGGCAGGCCGAGATCCCAAAGTGTACATCCTGCCCAGCAGCCGGTGCGTGCCGATCAGGATGTCGATCTTGCCCTCCTTGAGCTGCTGCAAAATGTGCTTCTGCTCCTGCGCGGTGCGGAAGCGGAGAGCATCTCGATGCGCACGGGGAAATGCGCAAATCTCTTTTTTGACGGACTGATAATGCTGCTGCGCCAGAACCGTCGTCGGCACGAGGGAAAGCGACCTGCTTGCTGTCCATCACGGCCTTAAACGCCGCGCGCACGGCAACCCTCAGTTTTCCGTATCCCACATCGCCGCAGAGCAGGCGATCCATCGAAATGCGGCTGCTGCATATCCTGCTTGATTTCCTCAATGCACTGAAGCTGATCGGGCGTTTCCTCATAGGGGAAGTCGTCTTCAAAATCGCGCTGCCAGGGCGTGTCGGCAGAGAAGGCATATCCCGGTGCCGCCTGACGCGCGGCGTAGAGCTTGATCAGCTCATCCGCCATTTCGAGGATTTCGTGCTTGGCGCGGGATTTGCTGCGCGCCCACCCGCGCCGCCCAGGCGGCTCAGCTTCGGCGGCTTGTTCTCCATGCCGATGTATTTCTGCACGCGGCTCAGGTTGTCCGTCGGCATCATAGAGCGAATCTCCGCCCTGATATTGAATGTGCAGATAATCGCGGGTCTTGCCCTCCGCCGTCATGCGCTCGGTGCCGGTATAAATGCCGATGCCGTAACTTTCATGCACGACATAGTCGCCCACCTTCAGCTCGTAAAGGCCTGAATGCAGCTTGTGGCGGCGGCGCGCGGCGCGCTGGCGCGTGGTGCCAGGAACAGATCGGTATCGCCCAACACGGCAAAATCCGCGTCCTTGAGTTCAAACCCGCGCGTCAGCCCCAACGGCATGACCGCCATTTCGCCCGGTGCAAGCGGGTGCGCTTCCTCCCGGAAGGAGACGGAAATTCGCTTTTTCGCGCAGCGTTTCCCAGGCGTTCGCCGCGCGCCTGTCCGCCGGAGAGCATCGCCACGGCATATCCTCTGCGGGCATAATCGCGCAGCTGCTCGGCCAGCAGAGCCGTCTGTCCCTGAAAATCCGGCGCCTGACGGGTTTCGATGGTGACGCTTGCGCAGAGTTTCAAATCCGGTATGCCTACAGCCAGCAGTCCCATGGTCACACTGCGGCGCTTTTCCAGAATGCGGATAAAGCCGTCCCAGCTGTCCATCAAGGCGGACTGCCCTGGGAAGCCCTCCTGCCGTTCCAGCGCGTTTTCCAGCTTGGCAGCGAATTCCAGCCCCATGTTGACCGCGCGCGCTCGCGCAAGCGGCCGGCTTCATCCAGCACAACCAGCTCCGGGTCGAAGTAATCGCTGAAAAACGCCGGTTTCTCATACAGATAAGGAATCAGGTTTCCAGCCCTTCGGGGCGATGCCCCAGTTTCAGCGCGTCGATGGTGTTGCTGCGCGCCGATCCGTCCGATGATCTGCGGATCACCGCACCGTCTGCGGGCGCGGCATCCTCTGCTTCGTTCTCTTCATCGGTCAGCCAGGGCACCTCGCTTTCCGGCGTGCGCTGCACAGGGCCGCTGTTTTTGACCTCGGCTTCCAGTGCGCATGCCGCCCGCAGCAGGGCATTGCCGTCCGCCGCGGCTTCGGTCGCAGGATAGATCACGCAAGCCTCGTCGGCAGGCTGGGAGCGCTGGGTCATCACGTCCAATTCGCGCACAGAGTCCACTTCGTCGTCAAACAGCTCGATGCGCCATGCGGTCATCGACTGCACGGGATAGACATCCAATATGCCGCCGCGCACTGCAAACTGACCGCGCGCTTCGACGGTTTCCTGCCGCACATAGCCCATCTCGGCCAGCAGCTTGAAAGCTCGTCCAGATCAACCACATCGCCCGCGTCCAGCTTCACAATGCCGCGCCGGAATTCCTCCACCGGCATCAGCGGAATGAGCAGCGCCTCGATAGGCGCGCAGACCACCTGCGCCTGCTCGTCCAGCAGTCTGCCCAGCACCGCGATGCGGCGATGCACCAATTCGCGGCTCTCTGCCGCCATGTGGTAAAAAGGTCAATTCGCGCGCCGGGAAGTGCAGCGCCGATACACCGCTGCGAGAGATCCTCCGCCATGCGCAGTGCCGCTTGATCGCTGGGCGTGACCACGAGCGTGCGCCGCCCTGCGAGAGCGCCCCCGGCGAGCACGGTGCGCGCCCCTCGGTCAGTCCGAACACCGCTGCGGTCTTGCCTATATTCTTTTCGACCGCCTGCACCAGCGCCTGATAGCCCTCCGTTTTGCTCAGCGGCTTAAAAACAAATCAGAAATCATGCTTCTCCTCCGCGTTCCCGTCCGCGCTTGTTGGGATCAATCCAGTTCGTATTCCTCCAGCTGACAGTTCGGTGCGGAATAGCGAACGAATTCTTCGTTGGTCATGTCCTCAAAATAGGTGTGAATCACGCGGCAAACGCCGCCATGGCAGACAAAGCACATTGCCCGGCCCGCCCGCAGCGCGCACCTCGTCAATGAGCGGATAAAGCCGCGCCGCCAGCTGCATCATGGATTCCCCACCGCCGGGATAGCGGCGTGCAAACTGGCTCTTGCTATGCAAAAAGCCCTCAGTTTTCGCATCTTGCCCTTCGTCAGATTCCGTAGCACTGCTCGATGAGCCGCGGCTCGGTCTCCAGGGGGCAGATTCAGCTTCTCCGCGATAAAGCGCGCCGTCTGCTGCGCGCGGCGCAGGGCGATACGAGAATGCGCGCAATGCCCTTTCCCGCCACTTGCTCCGCCAGCACCGCCTGCTTCTTTCCCTCTTCGGTAAGTTCCAGATCGGTTCGGCCGCAGATGCGCCTCTCAGCGTTCCACTCCGTCTGCCGTGCCGGGCAACATAGAGTTTCATGCTTTTCTCCCTCAGCCGTTATACTGTGCCATGGCTTTGTCCACGCCGTCCGCAATCACGGTGCGGATCGCGTCCGCTGCGCGCGTGAGGGCGTCGAACATGAGCTGGCGCTGCTCCGGCGGGTATTTTCCCAGGACATGGGCAGCCAGTTCCTGCCCGGCGTGCTCCGGCTTGCCGATGCCCACCCGCACGCGCGGGAAGGCCTGCGATCCGGTCAGATGACGATGTTGCGCATGCCGTTGTGCGTGCCCGCGCTGCCGTTGGCGCGCACACGCAGCTTGCCCGCTGCCAAATCCACATCGTCATAAACGATAATGACGTGCTTGGCGTCCACTTTATACCAGTTCATCAGCTGCACAACCGCTTCTCCGGATAAATTCATATAGGTCTGCGGCGCGGCGAGCACTGTCTTCTGCCCGGCGATATTCCCTTCCCCGGTCAACGCCTTGCAGCGGGATTTATTGATCGGTATGTTTTCCTGCTGGCTGAGCACGTTCAGCACATCAAAGCCTACATTATGGCGCGTGTGCTCGTATTTCTTTCGGGATTGCCCAATCCCACCACAATATACATCTTACAGCTTGCCCTCCGCCTTGCGCGCGGCAACCCAGCCTTCCAGGTTTCCCTGACGGCTGCGCGCGATGAAAGCGCTCCGGCCGGGACATCCTTCGTGATGGTGGAGCCGGCGGCGATATACGCGCCCTTTTCAACGCGAACAGGCGAAACAAGGTTGACGTTGCAGCCGATGAATGCGTCATCCTCAACGGTGGAGCGATGTTTGCGCTTTCCGTCATAGTTGGAAAACACCACGCCGCAGCCAAGATTGATGCGCTCACCCAGGTCTGCGTCTCCTACATACGTCAGATGTGAAACCTGGTGCCATTGCCGATGTTGGCGTTCTTAATCTCCAAAGTCGCCGATGCGGCAGTGATCGCCAACGTGCGCCTTGGGCCGCAGATAGGCGTTCGGGCCGACGGTGGTGCCGCTTCCAACTGTGCATTCGATCAGCACGGAAGATTCAACCGTCGTTTCGTCGCCCACCGCCGCGTCCTTCATGCGGCAGTTGGGCAGAATCGTGCAGCGCGCGCCGATGCAGGTATTGCCTTGCAGCGTGCAGCCGGGGTAGATCACGGTGTCCTCCCCGATCGTCACGCCCGCTTCAATATAAGTGCGCTCCGGGTCGATCATCGTCACGCCGCCGCGCATCAGGTTTTTCATTGATGCGGCGGCGCATCTCCTCTCCGCCGCGGCCAGCTGCACGCGGTCATTGACGCCCATGCAGTCCGCCATCGGCACCGTCACAGCCGCAACGCGCTTGCCGTCGCCGTTCAGGATCGCCACCGCATCCGTCAAATAATATTCCTTTGATTATTGTTGTTTTTGAGACGAGGCAACGCCGAAAGCAGCGCCTGCACCTCAAAGCAGTAAACCGAGGCGTTGATTTCCTTGACCGCAGCCTGTTCGGGGAGCAATCGCGCTGCTCGACAATAGCCTGCACACTGCCATCCGCACTGCGGATCACACGGCCATAGCCCTGCGGGTTTTCCGCCGCAGCGGTGAGCATCGCGCACGCTGCGCCGTTTTCCACCGCATCACCCAGCGCCGCAATGTCCTCTTTCTTCAGCAGCGGCATATCGCCCGCCAGCACATAGACCTTGCCTTCCTCCAGGAACTGCTGCGCGCTCATCACCGCATGGCCGGTGCCCCCCAGCCGGTGGATTTATCCTGCACGGCAAAGTCCACGCCGTCGCCGATGTGTTCGCGCACGCTTTCCGCGCCGTGGCCCACGACCACAACTGGTCGCTCCACGCCCAACTCCCGCACGAGATCCAGCGGATAATCGATCATCGCCTTTCCGCAGATGGGATGCAGAACCTTATGCAAAGAGGGGATTTCATGCGCGTGCCTTCGCCCGCGGCCAACAGAATCGCCGTCGTATTCATCGCATTTTCTCTCCTTCATTAGCTTTTTAGCCTATTTATTTTACCAGCATACCGCCTGTTTATCAAGCCGATTCGCTTCTGTTCCTGTATAACTTCCCGCATGAATTCCGGCGGCACAAAAACAGCTGCGGAAATCGAAAGCTCCGCAGCTGATGGACGTCCCCATTATTCCGCTTCGCCGGCATAGCGGCCGAGCAGTTCCAACGTGCGCATGCCGAAGGCCACCGTGCCGATTTTTTCATACGGGATGCGCAGCGGCTCGTCCGTCCAGCCGCCCAGCTCGTCAAATATGTCCAGCGTCACCGCGCGTTCCGTCGTCTCACGGATTCTGCCGAAGTAGAACTCCTCTCTGCAATCCGCTTCCGTTCGGCTGATCTCCACAAACCGGCGCTGCGCTTCAGCGCTTCCAGCATCTCACGCCAGCCTCTCATCGGGAGCAGCGGGGCGGCAAAGCTGGGCTTTCAGTCCCTCTTCGCGATAGACCGCATCCGTATAATCGGGCGCAGGCACTTTTTCAACGCAGACGTCGCGCCGATCTCGTAGCCGTCGAGCAGAAAATCCTCCGCACAGGCTGCAACATACAGATTTCGTGTTACCGCGACGGGATAAACCTGCCGGATGAACCCGCTGCTCTCCACGTCGCAGAGGATTTTCTGCCGCATTCCGGCCCGCAGCGTTTCCGCAGGGTATTGCCTACCTCGGTAAGCTCCGCCGGAGCAAGCCTTCTATCCAGATATTTTGCAGTCAGGCGCGTCACCCGGTCGCCGATCACCATCCGCTCCATCTCTTCATATGGAATGCGGTACATCTTCCCCTCGCCAGTTTCCGTCCTCCTGGAATTCGTCCAGCAGCACCCCCTGCTCATCCGCCTTCTGGATAAACGCCATGACGGGCGTTTTTTCCAGATAGAGCAGCACCGGCTTTCCGCTTTCGCAAACATCGCGGCAAAGCGTCTGCCAATCGGCCAGATCAAACCCGGGCCAGTCGGCTTCCGCCTGATTCTTTACGCCTTCGCGCTCCACAATCTGTCGAAACAAATCGTTTTCCTCCAGCGGAGCAATCTCCTCCGCCGCATCCGGACGGGTGACGAGATACCCTTCCAGCTCAAAGCCTGGGCAACGGACGCAATCGCCAACAGACCGTCCGAAGGAATAGAATACCCTCCGTCTCCGGAAAAAGTCGTCCTTCAGATGATTCTGCACATTGTTTTCCCCCAATATTCATAAGTCCTCTCCTGCAATACCCCGGCAAAGCGCGCTCTGCCGGGGGGTATTGATTTGAACTCTTTTCTCAGTTGTTCTCGCTCAGCCAGGCGGCGGGACGCACGACCGCGCCCTGCTGTGCATCCATTGCATCGGACACCACAAACAGCGAGCGGATGTCGTCATAGATGCGGGGCGCGCCTTCCTTGCGGCGCTCCACCATCACGCCCACGCCCACAGTGGTGACGTCAAATTCCTGCATCAGCTCCACCATGCCGCGCACGGTGCCGCCGTCCTTTGTAAAATCGTCCACAATCAGCGCCTTCTGGCCGGGCGCACCGCGCGCTTGGCCAGCGACATGGTTTTCATCTCTCCGCCCGCGCCGGAAATATAGTTAATCGTGACAACCGATCCCTCAAACGCCTTGTGATCGCGGCGCGCGATGACCAGCTGCACGCCCAGCGCACGCGCCACCATCAGCGCAAAGGGAATACCCTTGGTTTCCACCGTCAGCACAAAAGTCCGGATTCTGCGCATAATAGGGCGCAGCCATGATGGCGCCCAGCACCTCCAGCGTGTCCGGCTGGGAAAGAATGTCCTGAATGTACAGGAAATTGCCCGGCAGCACGCGGCCCGGATCGGACAGGCGGCTGCAGAGGTTTTCAACATATTCCAGTGCCTTGTCGGGAACCATGGTGGGCAGAAACTTCACGCCGCCTGCCGCGCCGGTCACGGTTTCAATCTGCCCCCAGGCCAAACTGGTGGTAAACCTGGCGCAGCAGCTCGATGTCCTCGCTGATGGTGGACTTTGCCGCGTCGAACATCCCGCAGAAATGGCTCAGCGTAAAGATGTGATTGGGCGACGCGGTCAAAATCCGCGCCATCGCGCCGATGCGCTCGTTTCTCTTGATCTTATCCATGGTATCCCCTCGCAAACTCGAATGTTCCGGAACATTAGTCTCTATTATATACGTCTTTTTCCGCAAAATGCAAGGGGTTTACATATTTTTTTATTCAGATTTTGCCCTCTGTTTGCCGTTTGTATTTTGCGGCGCAATATCGTATAATAAGGAAAGCGTTCCGAACGGATTTCTTTCCGTTCCGATTCCATCCGAGCATCCCATAAGGAGGATTCACATGTCCGGAAAGCTTGTCGCTTTCTTTTCTGCCAGCGGCGTGACCGCCGCCCTTGCGCAGCGCTTGAGCCGTGCGGCCGGGCAGATCTTTTCGAGATCAAGCCCGCCGTTCCCCTATACGTCTGCGGATCTTGACTGGACCAACGCCTCCTCCCGCAGTTCCGTGGAAATGAAAAATCCCGCCTCCCGCCCCGAAATTGCGGAAAAGCTGCCGAGCATGGCGGATTACGACGTGATCTTCCTCGGCTTCCCGATTTGGTGGTATGTCGCGCCCACCATCATCAACACCTTCCTGGAAAGCTACGATTTTTCCGGCAAGACCATTGTGCTCTTTGCCACTTCCGGCGGCAGCCCTATGGGGCGCACGCGGGAAATTCTCCGTCCGCTCTGCAATGCCTCGGTCAATGGCTTCCCACGCCAAATGCTCCAACGGCGCAACGGTTGGCGACCTGAACACCTGGTTGAAGAAGCCTGAAACTGGATTAATTTTTAGGGGAAAACCCAATGAACACCTTCGCCTATCGGATTATAAGGGACAAACTCATTTCACTTCATCGGCATCGGCGGAAGCTCCATGTCGGCCTGGCGGAGCTTCACCGGTGGCGCTGGGCTATCAGGTGCGGCGACGACCGCAGCCAGAGCCATTCCACCGACAAGCTCATCCGCGAGGGCATTCCGGTCGTGATCGCCATGACGCAAAAAACGTTCACGGCGCGGGTTGTGGTCTACCGCCGCTATTGCGCCGGACAACGTTGAACGTATGGAATGTGAGCGTCTGGGCATTCCGCAGATGGGCGGCGCAGAGCTGCTGGGGCAGATTTCCGAGCACTGGTTTGCCATGCGGCACCGCTTCGGCACCGATCGCCGCGCGATCCTCATCATGGCGAGATCGACTGATCGGCGGCGGCAGGAGGTTCGGGCGATGCCGAGGGCGCGGCGATTCCTGAGCCAGCTTTTAACGCTGCACCGCGCTGGTGCTCAACATCGACGAGAGGATCATCTGGTTCTATAAGGACATTCATGAAATCGAGGACACCTTCCCAAGTTCCTGGGCAGATTGTGCCGGGCGGCATGGCGGTGCTCTGTGGCGACGATGATGCGCGCGCTTTCGGATGAAGCAGCGCATCTCCGTGCGGAGCGTCACCTACGGGCTGGACAATCCCGATTGCGATTACACGGCAAAGGATATCACGCACGACGATGCGATGTGCTTCTCCTTCACCGCCCGTCGAGCACGGCGTGGAGCTGCCGCGCGTGACGCTGCGCGTTCCGGCCGTCCAATGCGCTCAACGCGCTGGCGTAACCGCCGCCGCGCGCGCGGGAGCTGGGGCTGACCGGCGAGAAAATCGCCCGCGGGCTTGGGCGCCTTTGCGGGCGCACACCGCCGCTTCGAGCCGACTGCGACCATCGAAGGCGTCAAGCTTTTTACCACGATTACGGCCACAACCCGGCGGAATTTCACTCGGTCATTCCGCTGGCGGACGCCGTTGCGGAGATCATCGGCTGTTTGTCGTCTGCCAGCCGCACACCTATTCCCGCACCAAGCTGCTCTTCGATCAATACATGACCTGCTTTACCGGTGCGGACGAGGTGCTCATCACAGACATCTACGCCGCGCGCGAAAAGGACCCCGGCGATATCCACGCCACGATGCTCGTGGACGCGCTGTCAAAAGCATCGGCGTGCCCGCCGTTTACACACCGGATTTTGATGCGTGCGAAAACTATCTGCGCACGCACTGGCAGCCGGGCGACGTCATGATCTCGCTGGGCTGCGGGCAACATCAACCTTCTCAACGAGCAGATTGCCCGACACGAGGCTGAAAAGACGAATTAATCTCCCGAAATTTGTCAAAAGCAGAGGAAATAACTTCCTCTGCTTTTTTCCGTTTTGCAGACGAGCAACGTTGCCCGACAAAGCGCCGCTTTTTATTCGATGGTGACGCTGACGGGACAATGGTCACTGCCCATCACATCCGCATGAATCGCCGCATCGGTCACACGCGGAAAAAGACGGTTGCTCACCAGGAAATAGTCGATGCGCCAGCCCGTGTTCCGGGAGCGCGCCTTGTAAACATATACGACCACCAGGAATACGCGCCGGTCTGGTCAGGATGCAGTGCGCGAAAGGTATCGGTAAAGCCTGCGTCGAGCAGCTGGGGTGAACTTGCCGCGCTCCTCATCGGTGAAGCCCGCATTGCCCACGTTGGTCTTGGGGTTCTTCAAGTCAATCTCCTGATGCGCAACATTCATGTCGCCGCAAACCACAACGGGCTTTTTCGCATCCAGCCCGAGCAGATATTCACAGGAACGCATCCTCCCACTCCATGCGATAGGCGTGTCAGTGTCCCGCTGGGCATTGGGCGTATAAACGCAGACGAAATAAAAATCCGGATATTCCAGCGTGATGCGCCCCTCGGTATCGTGCTGGGAAGGTTCATGCCATACTGCACAGAAATCGGTTCCCGGGCAAACACCGCCGTGCCGGAATAGCCCTTCTTTTTTCGGCGTAATTTCAATAGGCATAATAGCCTCCGGCACCAAAATCATTCCCTGCTGGAGTTTGGTCTCCTGCAGGCGAAGATGTC
>VOFG01004275.1_pt1 | contig 36318 bp, 63 predicted proteins | sample 5384171 | NCBI WGS metagenome assembly VOFG01 (sample SAMN12384726, study PRJNA508395) | human gut metagenome | isolation source: healthy gut F | host: Homo sapiens
TATTACGCATTGCTGGATCCCTCTGGACCCCGCGCGTCGCCACCCTCTCGGCGACGGCCGATCCGGGTAGTTTTGGCGGGGGCCAACGGTGATGCTCAACCTCGGGCCGCCGAACGGTCGAAATACAACCTCTACGACGGCAAGGCCGCTTTCGGCAGCCGAAGCTGCCGATGATTGGCTGCTCTGAGCGGGAATCAACGAAATCGGCCACATCTCGTAAAGCCGGGAGATTATCAAGAATAGCTTATAAAAATACAAAGATATGTACCAAGTCGCATCCTCCAAGGGAGGAGTTCATCCATGACGGAGAAATCGTCGAAACGCTGGCTTACGCCCGTGAAAATCGTGCGAACCGCCCCCGATCGAGGCGATCCTGCAAAAGCGGCCGAAGGCAAGGGGTCACGCACCGCGAAGCGGCCGTGCTGCTCGAGTGCGAACTCGAAGACCTGAACCAACGCATGTTCACGCTGGCCAAACAGATCGGCTGAGAAGCCCACGGGCAACCGCATCGTAATGTTCGGGCTGCCGCTATCTGTCGAACTACTGCATCAACGGCTGCGTATATTGCCCGTACCACCAGAAAAAAAACCATTCCGCGCCGACAAGCTCACCCAGGAGGAAATCCGCCGCGAGGTAATCGCCCTGCAGGATATGGGTCACAAGCGTTTAGCGCTGGAGGCGGGCGAAGATCCGCGCAACAATCCGATCGAGTACATTCTCGAATCGATCAAGACCATCTACTCCGTACATCACAAGAACGGAGCGATTCGCCGCGTGAACGTGAATATCGCGGCTACGACGGTCGAGAACTACCGCAAGCTGCAAGGATGCAGGCATCGGCACCTACATCTCTTTCAGGAGACCTACAACAAAAAACCGCTTACGAAGCACTCCCCACCCCACCGGTCCGAAGAGCGACTACGACTACCACACCGAAGCGATGGACCGCGCGATGGAAGGCGGCATCGACGACGTAGGCATCGGTGTACTGTTCGGTCTGAACACCTACCGGTACGATTTCACGGACTGCTCATGCACGCCGAGCACCTCGAAGCCCGCTTCGGCGTCGGCCCCACACCATCAGCGTACCCGCATCTGCCCGGCGGACGACATCGACACCAAGGACTTCCCGGATGCCATTTCGGACGAGATCTTCCGCAAGATCGTAGCCGTGATCCGCATCGCCGTCCCCTATACTGGCATGATTATCTCGACCCGCGAATCGCAGCGCTCGCGCGAACAGGTGCTGGAAATCGGCATTTCACAGATCAGCGGCGGCTCGCGCACCAGCGTCGGCGGCTACGCCTGAAACGACGCATGCCGAGCAAGATTCCGCACAATTCGACGTGAGCGACCACCGTACGCTGGACGAAGTGGTGCGCTGGCTGCTGGAACTGGGCTACGTGCCGAGCTTCTGCACGGCCTGCTACCGCGAAGGCCGCACGGGCGACCGCTTCATGTCGCTGGTGAAAACCGGAAAGATCGCCGACTGCTGCACGCCCAACGCCCTGATGACCCTCAAGGAGTACCTCGAAGACTACGCATCGCCCGAAACCCGGGCCTTGGGTGAAAAAAGATGATTTCGAAAGAGGTTCCGATGCTCTCAACGAACGTGCGCCGCATCACGGAGAAGAATCTCGCAGCGATCGCCGAGGGTAAACGGGACTTCCGTTTCTAAAAATTTTCGCACGATGAACGAGCAAACCCCCGCGCCGAACGGCTGCATATCGTTTTCTACGGGCGGCGCAACAGCGGCAAGTCGTCGTTGATCAACGCCCTCACGGGCCAACAGAGCGCCGTCGTTTCCGCGACGCCGGGCACGACGACCGACCCCTGTACTCAAGACGATGGAGATACACGGGCTGGGACCTTGCGTACTGATCGACACGCCGGGGTTCGACGACGAAGGCGACCTCGGAGCGCTGCGTGTGCAGCAAAGCCGCAAGATGCTGGACAAGACCGACCTGGCCGTCTTGTCCTCTCCGAAGCCGTGCCGCAGAACGACGAAATCGAATGGTTCCGGCCTCGAAGCCCGTCATATTCCGATCGTAGTCGTCCGCAGCAAGGCCGACTTGGTTGCCGGTATGCCCGATGCGGAAGCTGAAGCGCTTTTCGGACAACGGCCGCCCCGGGTCAGCGCCTCGGACAGAACGGGACTCGACGCCCTGCGCGAAGCCCTGATCCGCAACCTGCCCGAAGACTACAACCAGCCCGGAAATCACGGGCAGCCTCGCCTCGACAGGCGACGTGGTGATGCTCGTTATGCCGCAGGATATCCAGGCCCCCTAAGGGACGCCTCATCCTGCCGCAGGTCCAGACGATCCGCGAGCTGCTCGATAAGAAGTGCCGCGTGGTCTGCTGTACCACCGACCAGATCGAAGGCACGCTCTCGTCGCTGGCCGCACCGCCGAAACTGATTATCACCGACTCGCAGGTTTTCTCGACTGTCTATGCGCAGAAGCCCGCCGCAAGCCTGCTGACTTCGTTCTCGGTGCTCTTCGCCCGTTACAAGGGCGACATCGACTACTTCGTGGAGAGCGCGGCAGCCATCGGGCAGCTCCGCGAAGACTCCCGCGTGCTGATCGCCGAAGCCTGCACGCACGCTCCGGTGGGCGAAGACATCGGCCGGGTCAAAAATTCCGGCGATGCTCCGCAAACGGATCGGACCCGCACTGCGGGTCGATGTGGTTGCCGGCACGGACTTTCCCGCCGACCTCACGCCCTACGACCTGGTAATCCACTGCGGCGCCTGTATGTTCAACCGGCGCCACGTATTGAGCCGCGTCGCCCAGGCCCGCGCCCAGCACGTCCCGATGACCAACTACGGCGTGGCGATCGCTTACCTGCAAGGGATTCTCGACAAGATCGAATATTAACCCCTTAAAAACACATATCCAAAAGTGGGCCGTCCGACAACTGGACGGCCCACTCTTTATCAAAAAACCGAAACTATTCCGGCAAATACTATTTCGCCTCCGACGGGAAATACTTCATATACTGTACGCGCTGGAACATGGCCGAAGTGTCGTTCTTGAAATTCAGACGCCCCCGGAACTCATCGAGCGAACCGAAACCCTGCCGCTCGGACCAACGGTCGATGTACTCGTTCATTTCGGCAATGACTTCGAATCCCTTCTGGTGGATCGCCGTGCAGACCTGCACTGCCTCGGCTCCGCACAAAAGCGCTTTGACCGCAGCCTCGCCATCGTGCACGCCCGTCGAAACAGAAAGGTCCAACTGCGGCAACACGGCCGAACAGATCGCCACCATACGCAGGACGTTGCGTAATTCCGTCGGCTCGCTGTAAGGCGAACTCTCCACGAAAGTCATCCGCTCGACATCCACGTCCGGCTCGAAGAAACGGTTGAAAAAGACTACGCCCGGGCCCCGTAACCGAGCAAAGCGCTCGACAAGGCGAAGACATTGGTCAGGCGCATGGGCAGTTTCACCGAAACGGGGAATCTTCACCGCACCGGCCACCCGACCGACGATCTCCGCATAGTTCAACTCCAGTTCGCGAGCCTGGGCATGAATGTCCGTAGGTTGGATGAAAATATTAAGCTCCAGTGCGGAAGCTCCGGCATCGGCCATCGCCGTAGCGTATTCGATCCAATCGCCTTTATCGGCCACGCAATTGATGCTGGCGATTACCGGAAGATCCGTCTTCGACCGCGACTCCTGTACCAACCGGAGAAATCCGGCCTTGTAATCCCTCGCCCAAATAACGCTGCAAATAAACCTCCGCATCGCCGTAAGCCGAATCGGATACGGCATCCAGCGCAGCCGCATGGTGCAGGATCTGCTCCTCGAAATGGATTTGAGCACTACGGCACCGGCACCGCTCGCAGCGCACTGCTCGACGCTCTTGACATTGAGGTATAGGAGAACTGCTGACAATGATCGGACTCGGAAGATCCAGCCCCAGGTATTTTGCTCGCATCGTTTCTATGTATTTTTATGATTTATTTTTCGAAAATACGTAAATTATGATTTTGTGCAAAAAGTTACCCAATCAATTTGAAATAGCGACTCTATCGGGGTAATCCATACAGGCGGTAGATTCTTCTCAAAATACTAACAGACAGGGATTCCGGGAATCCCAACGTTTGAATACCTGCTTTTGGCCCTACGCAGCGCGTAACATCAATGCGAATTTATTGTTTGAATACTTCAAACCTGTAAAACAACGACTTCAACTGTTGCATTCACGGCTGGCACGACCTGCCTGTACTTGCATAAACCTGCAATGAAAAAAAAAAGGAGTCGCACACGCCGTGCAACTCCCTGACTTTCAAGTGGACCCAGAGGGGCATGATCCCACGACCTTCGGATTATGAGTCCGCTGCTCTAACCGACTGAGCTATGGGTCCTTTTGCATCCGGGAAAATCCGAATACGGACACAAAAATAGGAATTTCGACCGGATTCACAAAATAAAAACCCATTTTTTCATTTCGAGACGCCAGCACAAACCCGTTTCGCTCAAATCGATTCCCTGTTTTACGCCCCTGCATCGCAAAGAAAAACAGCCGCACCGGAATTTTCCGCAACAACTAACCGACCTGATCGCAAGATTTTTCTTCGGAAAATTAGCTAACTGGAAAAAAATTTACTACCTTTTGCTCCGCTTAAGCATCTAATTACAAACAAACAAACGAAATGAAAAAAGGTATTCATCCCGAAAATTATCGTTTAGTGGCATTCAAAGACATGTCGAATGACCACGTGTTTTTGTGCAGGTCCGCCGTTTCGACAAAAGAAACCATCGAAGTGAACGGCGAAACCTATCCCGTGTATAAGATGGAAATTTCCAACACCTCTCACCCGTTCTACACCGGTAAGATGAAGTTGGTGGATACCGCTGGTCGCGTCGATAAGTTTATGAGCCGTTACGCAAAAACGCTACGATAAGAAAGCCGCCAAATAGTTCGAAGGACCGTTTGACGCTTCAAAATAAAAAAGGATTCGCCTGGGGCGAATCCTTTTTATTCTCCTTCGGCGCCCGGATTCTCACCGGTCCGCATTCGCCGGATGCCGCACACTCCGACCGTCGTCAAAAAGCGCAGGGGACATCCGCTTTTATCCGTCCCTGAAGCTGCCGACCGAATCGGCAGCATACGCAAGATGGTACACGACCAATCATCCGGTCCGGCCCGAAACAGGACAAAAGAACTTTTACGGAAAAATTTGGGGGTTTGCAGCACAAACATTACTTTTGTAATCCACTAAAATCACTGTTTTATGGAATTCGAAGGTGTCGTATATAAAATCCTGCCCTTGACACAAGGTACGTCCGCCCGGGGAGAATGGCAGCGTCAGGACGTGGTTTTCGAGCTGCCCTCGGAATTTTCACGCAAAATCTGCGTCACGTTCTTCAACAAGCCGAGCGACGTGGCCAAACTCCGCGAAGGGGCTACCTATACGGTTTCGGTAAACGTCGAATCCCGCGAATATAACGGTCGCTGGTACACCGATGTGCGGGCATGGCGCCTGCAACCCAAAGAGACCGCTCAAAGCGCCGGAATCCCGCCGATGCCCGACGCGGCCCCGCCTCGAAGAGCCATCGTACAGTACTCCCGCAGCAGAAGTAGACGACCTGCCCTTTATTTTTCACGCACGAAGGCAGAAGCCATCCGCTCTCTAAACAAAAATAGCCGACCCTACAAAGGTCGGCTATTTTTTCGGTCCCCGGGAGGCGACTACTTCTTCACCGGAAGAGCAGAGTTCGCTGCCTGAGTCGTCGCAGCCGCAGCTTCATCCGTTGTTGCCGGGGTCGTTTCCTCAACGAAAGGAATCACATCCTCCAACTCTACCTCGAATTTAAGAGCCGAATTAGGCAAGATATACTTACCGCGCGCCTGCCGACCATAAGCCAGTTCCGCAGGAATCCAAAGCGTTATCTTACCGCCTTTGCCGATCAGTTTCAAACCTTCGGTCCAGCCGGGAATCACCTGTCCCAATTCGAACTCGACAGCTTCGTCCTTGTCATAACCTTCCGGATCTATCTGCTTGAGGTACTCCTTCATCCTCTTCGGGCTTGTTCTCGAAATAGGAGCTGTCGAAAACCTGCCCCTTATAATTGGTTCCCGTATAATAAACTTTTACCCGGTCGCGGGAGTCCGTCGGCATCAGGGTCTCATCGCCCTTCTTTCGATCTTATAAAGTAATCCCGATTCGTTTTCTGAACACCGGATTTCTTCTCGATCGAAGCGATCCACTCCTTCATTGGCTTTCTTGTTCTCGGCAGGACGAACCACCGAATACCAGTTCCGCAAGAATTTGACTGCTTCCTGCTCGGTCATACGGGCTTCTTCACCGTTGCCGGTAATGTCTTTCAACCCTTGATCGAACCAAACCAACTGAATCGGAAGGTCTTCTCCTCGCATATTGTTACCCAGATCGATACCGAAAGCATACGAAATGAACCGACGCTCCTCCTCGCTCTCGAACATCGCGGATCGGCCAACGACTCTTCGGGTGTCTTCAGCGAATCGGGAGTCATCGCGTTTTTTGGCAATAGCCTGAGCGCGTTCCGACGCGTAACCATAAAGAACGTACGCAGCGTATCGAGTGCCTCTTTGGATGCGTCATTTTTGCCGTTCCGAGGGCACCTTCGGTCACACCTTTCGGTCATCGCGTCGAAATCGAAGGGAATATCCGACATCATCCGGTTGAGTCCTGCCCGACGTTATTACCCAAAGCGTACGACAAAGAGTCGAACTGCGACTTGCTGCCCATCGTGATCGAACCGTTGCTGCGGCTGCACGAGGCGAAAATTACGGCACCAGCTAACAGTGCCATGAAACACAATGTTCTTTTCATCTTGTTGATATAATTATGTATTAAATTGTTATTTCCGTTTCGATAACTGCACAAATATATAAAAATATTTTACGGGCAGCCGATTTTATTTTTCAGCCCCCTCTTGAAAAAGAAGTCAGCGGACATCGACGAGTTCGATCTCGTAGAACAACGTCGCGTTCGGGACCACGCCCAATTTCTTGTCGCCTTCGGCCCCGTAAGCCAGGCGGAGGGTATCCATACATTCATTCGACCGCCTTCCCCGACGAGCCGCACGCTCTGCCGCAATCCGGGCATCAGGTCGCCCAAGGCCGTGCGCGTGGTGTCTCCTCGTTCGTACGAAGACTCGACGACCTTTCCATCGACCGTCTTGGCCACAAAACGGATCGCCACCGTATCCCGGTCGCTTCGGGGCGTCTTGGACTCATCACCGATCTCCAGCACCTCGTACGTCAGCCCCTGTATCGGTCTTGGCATAGGAGCGATTGCTCTTGCGGAAATCCTCCAGAAACTGTTCTTCATAGGCCCGAATCTGTTCGGGCTGCGAAACATTCACGTAACGCAGATAAACCGCACGGGCCTCGTCGGGCGTCATCCGGGCCGTCCGGGCATATACGTCCCGCACGGCCTGGGCACACGGCTTCGACGTTGAGGGTCGAATCCATCCGCTGCAAATTATATCCCACATTCAGACCGATCACATAAGCGACCGAATCCGTTTCGTTACGCAACTCCATGCTCCCCGTTCCCCGGGAACAGGCACCCAGCAGGAACAGTCCCGCTGCGGCGATCAACCGATATTTCTTCATATACGTGTCTTTTTTTTTGGAAAAGAGGAAAATCAGCACCGTACCCAATACGGCCGACGCGAACGATCCCATCAGAATGGCGATCTTGCCCCGGCTGACGATCTCGGCATCGGCAAAGGCCAGCGTATCGACGAAAATCGACATGGTGAACCCGATACCGCCCAGGCAAGCCACCGCGAAAAGCATCTTCCAGCCGGCTCCCTCGGGCATTTCGGCCAGCTCGTCTTCACGGCGAGCCAACTGGCCAGGAAAATACCGAGCGGCTTGCCCACGAGCAATCCGAAGAAGATGCCCATACCGACCGCACCGGCCTGCGGCGTAACGTGGAAGATTGGAAGTACTCCAACGAATCGATCGAGACACCCGCATTGGCGAATGCGAAAATAGGCATAATCAAAAATGTTACGTACGGAGCCAGCAGATGTTCGAGACGGAAGCTCATCCCTACCGAATCGGTCGCCAGCGAGGACATCATCCGCAGGTAGTGCCTGTGCTCCTCGTTCGAAAATCGTCGGCCCGGCACCCGGCTTTCAGCAGCGCATCGGACAAACCGCTCATCTTCCGCGCGAAATACTCCTTGCTGTAACGGGGGTTTCATCGGGATGAACATGGCGATCACCACGCCCGACAGCGTGGAATGGATTCCCGAATAATAAAACAGGGCCCAGACGACGAAAGCCGGTACCAGATAGAACATAATGCGGGTTTCGCCCACTTTATTCAAGAAATAGATGCCTACGAGGATCAGGATCGCAATCGCAAGCAGCAACAGATTGACCTCCTCGCCGTAAAACAGCGCGATCACCAGAATCGCCCCCAAGTCGTCCGCCACGGCCAGGGCCGTCAGGAAAATTTTGAGCGAAATAGGCACCCGATCGCTGAATATCGAAAGGATGCCGATGGCGAAAGCAATGTCCGTCGCCGTAGGGATTCCCCAGCCGGGTGCCGCGACGGTTCCCGCGTTGAACGAAAAATAGATCAATGCAGGCACCACCATACCGCCCAAAGCCGCCAACACGGGCAGAATCGCCTTCTTGACGGAAGAGAGTTGTCCGACGACGATTTCGCGTTTGATCTCGAGGCCGATCAGGAAGAAAAAAACCACCACCAGGCCGTCATTGACAAAGGTCTGCAGGGTCAGGCCCCTGGGAAACATCCAGTCGATCATACCGCCGGGACCCCGCACCACCAAAGCGATGTCGATGTTGAGCAGCCGTTGGTAACCCTCCGCCGTCCATGGGGAAGATTGGCCAGCAGCATCGCAACGGCGACACTGAAGAGCAACACCAGTCCGCCCGACCAGGGAGCCTCCAGAAAACGACGCCCCCGCAACTGAAACTGATAATGTTGCCGGACCCAGCGGTACATGGAAAAAAAGCCTCATTGTCTATTCATATTTATATTCGTAATCCAAAATAAACCGTCTTCCCCGGCAGAATTCACGCCCTGTCGGAATCAACCTCTTCCTGCCGACGAAGTCCGCAAGGCCAGGCCGCACAATTTGTAGAGCACGCGGGCTCCTACGACCGCGTCGATCTTATCTTCCGGGCAGGGAACGACCTCCACCAGGTCGACCGGCGATGCGGCGGCCCGAATCGGCCACGCACTCCATCAGGTAAACCACCTGTTCAAAAGTGATGCCGCCCGGAACGGGAGTGCCCGTATGAGGACAATGTTCGATGGTGAGTCCGTCGATGTCGAAACTGATATAAACCACCTCGGGCAGCTCGTCCACGATGCGGCGGCAGCTTTCGGCCCAGGTCGTTCCCGCGAATCCGGCGCGAGCGAGCGAGCGCGAATCGAACATAGCGATCCGCCCGTCCGAAGCGGCCCTTTCGGCCTCGGCATCGCAATAATCCCGCACGCCGACCTGCACGAGCTTGCTCACCTGCGGCAGGTCGCGCAGTACGTTGAACATGATCGAAGCGTGCGAAAATTCGAATCCCTCGTACGCCTCACGCAGGTCGCAATGGGCATCGATATGGAGAATTCCCAGCGAACCTTCCTTCTCGGCAACGGCACGGATCAAACCGTACGGCGTCGAATGGTCGCCTCCGACCAGCCCTACGACCTTACCTTGCGAGAGCCACTGGCGGGCCTGACGGTAAATATTGTCGTTCATGGCTGCACAGCCTTCGTTGATACGGCGCAGACGGCGCTCGATACGTTCGTCGTCCGGCGCTCCGCCCTCTTCGAGGTGTTCGATCACCCGTTCGGCATCGGCCCGCAGCTTGCGGGACTCCTCCTGCAGCGAGATAGTCGATATCGGCCGTAGCGATGCCTCGGAGCCAGGCTCCCGGCGCCGAAGCATCGTAAAGATCGAGCTGTGTGGAGGCTTCGATCAGGGCATCCGGCGCCAAAGCCGTTCCGGCACCGTAGGATACGGTCACGTCCCAGGGTGCGGAAACAAGCACCAGCGCAGCCTCCTCGGGCGTGAACGGCAAACCGTAATAAGCGCCGTTGTCCACCCCACCCCGTTGGGATTAAATGTTTTCAGATCCATAGTCTTTCCTTGTAAGAATTACAAAGATAGTAAATTTTGATTTTTCGCCATCGTTATCACCGATAAACCCCGTTTTTAACGGGACGCGGACGGCCGCCCGGACGACACCCGAAGCGAAAGCCGTATGCACCGACGCACGGTTCCCGCAAAAAGGAGTTCAAATAAATTTGGCGCCGCCCTCGCCCTGCACTATCTTTGCTCCGCAATTAACCAATTCGAATACCGTCGTGAAAATCGTCGCCGACAATGCCATACCTTTTTTTGAAAGGAGTACTCGAACCTTATGCCGGGTGGAATACCTCCCGGGAAAACCATCGCAACGGCCGATGTCCGGGATGCCGACGCCCTGATCGTCCGTACCCGCACCCGGTGCGACGCCGCCCTACTCGAAGGATCGTCCGTCAAACTGATCGCAACGGCGACCATCGGCTTCGACCACATCGACACGGAGTATTGTCGGCGACACGGCATCGAAGTAGCGACCGCCGCAGGATGCAATGCACGGGGCGTACTGCAATACGTCGCTGCAGCACTGGTCCGCCTCTCACGAGTACAGGCCTGGGAACCTGCAGACAAAACCCTCGGAATCGTCGGTGTAGGACACGTCGGGTCGCTCGTCGAGGCCTACGCCCGGACGTGGGATTCCGCGTCGTGGCATGCGATCCCCCGCGAAGAGCGCGAGCACGGCGGATTTCCTGCCGCTCGAAGAGGTGGCGTGCCAGGCCGACATCCTCACCTTCCACACCCGCTGGACGATACGACCCGGCATGGCCGGGGCGAAGCTCTTCGAGCGAATGAAGCCCGGCAGCATCCTCATCAACACTTCGCGCGGCGAGGTAGTCGATGGGGCAGGCGCTCCGCGAAAGCGGTTTTGCAATACGTCCTCGACGTCTGGGAACACGAGCCCGATCTCGACCCGCTACTGCTGCGGGACGCATTGCTCGCCACCCTCATATCGCCGGTTATTCCGCCCAGGGCAAGGCCAATGCAACGGCCCTGTCCGTCCGGACGATCGGCCGGTACTTCGGACTGTCGCTCGGCGGAGTGGTATCCGTCAAACATCGCCCCGTCCCGTCCCCGGGCGATCTCCTGGCAGGAGCTTTGCGACACGATAGACGACCGCTTCGACATCGCCGCCGAAAGCAGACGGCTGAAAGAGAACCCCGAAAATTCGAAACGATACGCAACGAATACCGCTACCGGGAAGAATATTTTTAACAATTTAGATGTTTTTTCTTAACTTTGCGGCGAAATCGACCGCACCGCCCATTATGTATCGTAAACTGATCAAACCCATCCTGTTCGCCATGAACATCGAGCGTGCCCACAGCACGGTCCTGTTCCTGTTGCGCATGATCGGGAAAATCCCGGGCGGACGAGCGCTGCTGCGTGCCATGTACCGCACCGAGCACCCTTCGCTCGAACGGGAGGTATTCGGACTCGGTTTCCCAACCCGATCGGTCTGGCGGCGGGTTTCGACCGCAACGGAGAAGCGTTCCGCGAACTTTCGGCCCTGGGCTTCGGATTCGTCGAGATCGGTACGGTCACGCCCCAACCCCAGGCCGGCAATCCCCGACCCCGCATCTTCCGGCTGCCCGCAGACCGGGCGATCATCAACCGTTCTGGCCTCAACAACAAGGGGTTGTACAAGGCCATCGCCCAGCTCCGCCACCGGCACGACCGGCTCATCATCGGAGGTAACATCGGCAAAAACACGCTGACACAACCTTCGCAGGTCGCGGCCGACTACCTCAAAATGTTCCGCAACCTCTACCAGTACGTCGATTATTTTCGATCAACGTCTGCTGCGACAACTGTGCGGACGGTAGCGTATCGCACAACAAAGCCCACCTGATGAATATTCTGCAGCCGCTCTTCGATTTTCGCCGCGGCCAGAACCAGTACCGGCCGATCCTGCTGAAAATATCGCCCGACCTGCCGGACCCGCTTATCGACGAAGTGACCGACCTGATGCTTTCCACGCCGCTGGACGGCATCGTGGCCGTGAACGGTACTTTCTCGCGCGAAGGCCTCGCAACCGACGAGGAGACGCTCGACGAAATCGGCAGCGGCCGATTGAGCGGAGCTCCCCTTACGCAGCGAGCCATCGAGGTAGTGCGCCGCATCCACCGACGTTCGCACGGAGCCTATCCGATCATCGGCGTCGGAGGCCTGATGAACGCCGGGACGTGAAAGCCATGCTCGCCGCCGGTGCGAGCCTCGTCCAGCACGGGATATATCTACGAAAGGGCCCTCCCTGGTCAAGGAGATCTGCCGGGCCCTGATCGACGACGCAGCGTCCGAAGCCTCCGCTTCGCCCGCGCCGGGGAAATAATTCAATCTTACCACCATGAAAGCATCTATTCTTACGATCGGCGACGAAATCCTGATCGGGCAGATCGTGGATACCAATTCGGCGTCGATCGCCCGTCACCTGAACAATGCGGGCATCGTCGTCTGGGAGGCACATCGGTCGGCGACCAGCGCGAGCAGATCACCGAGGCCGTAAAACGGGCCATGAACCAGAGCGACGTAGTCATCCTGACCGGCGGCCTCGGCCCCACCAAGGACGACATCACGAAAAAGACCCTCGCCGAGCTCTTCGGCTCCCGGCTCGTATGCGATCAAACCGTCGCCGACCACGTACGGCGCATGCTCGAAGCGCGCGGAATCGAATACAACCGCCTGAACCGCGATCAGGCGCTCGTCCCGGCGTGCTGCACCGTGCTTTTCAACGCCCACGGCACAGCCCCGGCATGTGGTTTCGAACAGAACGGCAAAGTCGTGGTTTCGCTGCCGGGCGTTCCCTTCGAAATGGGCACCTGATGACCGACGAGGTAATGCCTCGTCTGAAAGCCCGTTTCTCCCTGCGGCAGATCGTACACCGCACGCTGATCACGGCAGGTCTGGCCGAATCGATGCTGGCCGAAAAGATCGCCGACTGGGAAAATGCCCTGCCCCGTACCTCCACCTGGCATATCTGCCCGCACCCGGCGTGGCGGCTGCGCCCTGTCGGCTTACGAAGTCGAAGGCGAGCGTATCGCACGAAATCGACCGGCAATTCGCCGCCCTGCAACGCATCATTCCCCGCTACGTCCTCGGATTCGAGCGGGCGACCATGCAGGAGATCGTCCACAACCTGCTGACGCGGCGTCGACAGACTCTCGCCACGGCCGAGCTGCACGGGCGGCAGCATCGCGGCCCGCTTCACGGCAATACCCGGGCATCGGCCTATTTCCTGTGGAGTGGTGGCTTGGCGCAACGAATCCAAAAGCAACCTGTTGGGTGTCGATCCCGAAACGATTGCCTGCCGGGGCGCCGTCAGTGAGGAGGTCGCACGGCAGATGGCCGAAGGAGCACGCCGCACCGCCGGAGCCGACTATGCCGTCGCAACCAACGGCATCGCAGGTCCTGCGGGCGGCACGGAACAGAAACCCGTCGGCACGGTCTGGATGGCCGTAGCCGGCCCGCACCGTACCGTGACCCTGCTCAAACAATGCGGCACCGACCGGGGACAAATCATCGACCGGGCGAGCGCCTTCGCACTCGCGCTCCTGCGCGACGAAATCGAACGGGATGCCGCCGGAGAATAACCCGGTTTCGACTTCCCAAAGCCCCTGACTTCCGGAGCCTCGAAAGGTTCCGGAAGTCTTCTTCCATATCCCTCTGGAACAAGCCCCGTTCCTCCCGGAACGCATCCCCCTTTCCGATACACGCTGTCGGCCGGACGCCCCTCGAAAATCGAAACAAAAGCCCGATACGATCACTAGCACCGTCGATGAAATTCAAAGGCGGATCATTGAACACACCCCGTCGAAAGAGTTAATTCTCCGACCGTAATTACGCACCTCATACCGCTATATATCAAACATTCGCCTTCAAAACCGAAATTCGAAGCTATTCCCGAACAGATTCTTCCTCCCCGGTCAGCGACAAAATCACCCAGTTATTCCCACCGCCCCTCTATCCGCACGATTTTCGGAAACACGGGAACGGCCTTGAAAACGGGATCTTTCGACAAATATACTTTTGAGAAATGATATAAACGAAATGAAGAGCAATATACGCCTGCTCCCTTCATCTTTGCTGCAACAAAAATAGCATCCGTATTCCCCGACCGTCAAAAGCCCCGAACGAAAGTCCTCCGGCAAACAGATTTCGAGGCCGATCGAACGACACCGGAAAGCCGATCGATACGGACCGGCGCACACCGCCCCGAAATGATCCGAGCACATGATACGCCATCGGTTTATTCGAAAGAAAAACCGACAAGTCTAACCATCAAAAAACAAAACCCATGAAAAAGATTCTTACATTTGCTCACAGGGATTTGCACCTCGCCCTGGCTCTTCAGGCCTGTACCAAGTCTCCGGCCGAAAAGCCGGGAAGAACGGACGATCCGGAAACGACGAACAAAACAGCAAGGTAACCCTTACTCTCTCGACGCCCCGCACCCGCGACGCTCGTCAGCGAAACCTACGTCCACTGGAGCGAAGAGGATATTGTACAAATCAACGGCACGAATTTGCCCGTAATCCCGATCCGAATGATCCGACACGCGCAACGATCTCCAATGTGGACACCGCCGAAGAGTACGTGGCTCTCTACTCTCGGACAACGGCGGATATATCCCGGAGCGAGAGGTCGTCGAAGCCTACTTCCGCGAAGTGCCCATACTACCCCGACTCGTTTACGACAGGAGGCAATCCGATGGTGGCATACAGCACATCCACCTCGCTGGAATTAAAAATATCGGCGGATTACTCCGCATAGGAGTGACCGGCGATGCGTCGATCGCGTCGGTTATGCTGTCGGGCAATGCGGAGAACCCATTGCCGGACACTTCGAAATCTCGAAAAGCGATCTGGCTTCCGGCAGCCTCGATTTCGCTCCCGGCGAAGGTTCCACACAATTCGTCAGCACCTCCGTCACGATGACCTGCACGGAGAATGTACGACTCGATGCGAACTCTCCGACCTATTTCTACTTCGCGCTGCCGGCAGCCGGAATACACGGAAGGATTCACCGTAACGCTTACCGACAGCGAAGGCAACACCTGCCTCCGGCAAACGCATAACTCCGTCTCGATCGAGGCGTGCGACCCTCAAGTCGATGGAACCGATTGCGTTCGAAAAGGACAAAGCGCTTACGGTCACTTTAGGAGAAATCGCGGCGAACTCCGTTACCTGGAATATCGAAGGTAATCCCTCGACCGACCTAGCGGACCCTGCTCGTCACCAAAGCGATGTGGGATCATTTCATCGCACAGAATATTACCTCGACAATCCGCAAAAACTCACGTCCGAAATCCTCGCGGCTATTCCGCCACCATTCCGACCGACGACAACGGCCGTTACGAAAGACTGCAACCCAGGCAGAGCCGTAAACTCGATGCAGCCCGTACAGGAAGACAACGACTACCTCGTCTTGGCCGCCTATTTTCTCCGGCACCCAATCCGTCGGCGTAATCCCCGCCCCGGTTCCCGTTCACACTCCGGCCGCCACAGGCCCGGCTCCCGAAGTGAATGTCACCGTCTCTTCGGCCGGCAGCACTACGATCGATGTACTTACCACCAGCAACGCATCCGGCATCCTTACCGCCTCTTCTTCAAAAGCGATTACGACAATGTATTCAGCCGGGAGGGAATAGACGAAGAGTTGATCGCAAAAGTACGGCAATGCATGGACGGCAGAGCAGGTAGAGCAGGCCAACAACGGAGGATATACACTCCAATACATTTCGCTTCCGCCGGAAACGGAATTCGTTATGCTAATTTCGGTCTCCAGCGCAGCAGGCAAAGCTACGCTCAAGAAAGAAATAATTGCGACCGAACCGTACGTCGATCCTTCTGCCGAATGGATCACCGTTTCCTCCGAAGCCACGTTCGTTTGCGGCTTCTTCTTCAACCAAAAGCATCCCTCCTTGTCGAACGTGATCAATATTACGAACCTTAAAGTCGAAAAACTCGCCGATCGCGACCTCTTCCGTCTGACCGACGCCTTCTCCGTCTCCCGGATCCCCGAACTTGCGGCCAGCGGCATATACAGCGATCTGTCCGGCGGTCCGTATTATTTCTATATGGATGCGACCGACCCGAACAATGTAAAAGTCGTCAATGAAGTGTGCCAACTCGGCATCGTTCACAACGAATACGGAGCAATGAGCGTCGGCAACGACTTCAACATCAAGGCGGCGAAGAGTACCAGCACGGTACGTACAACCGAGCGGAAGGCACGATCCGAATCGGCGTGCTCATTTGCTATGCCGACAGCCAACAACTCTTCGTCACGCCATTCAACAGTACGCTATATCTGAATCCCGAAACGCCCGGAAACAGTGTTTTCGACCGAAAATTCAAAAGAAAGACCCTGTCGCAATTCCTGGTAAGTCAGGACCCCCGAAAGAGACACCGGCCCTTTTTCAGGCCGGTGTTTTTGTTAGCCAAAAAAGATTGTATATTTGCACTCCCCGAAATGGGATTACAATTAAATTTTAACCAAAATGAAAGTTTGCGAAATTACAGGCAAGGTAGCGGTGATCGGCAACAATGTTTCCCACTCGCACCACAAGACCAAACGCAAGTTCAGCCCCAATCTGAAGAACAAGCGCTTCTGGTCTGAAGAGGAAGGCCGCTGGATCACCCTCAAGGTATCTGCCGCCGGAATCAAAACAATCAACAAGAAGGGGCCTCGCAGTCGCTCCGCAAGCTGCCGCACCAAAAAGGTTTACTAAAACTCAAGTGACAAATGGCAAAAAAGGCAACAGGTGCAGGTGATTCTCGAATGCACGGAACAGAAAGCTAGCGGTGTTCGGGAATGTCCCGCTACATCGACCAAGAACAAGAAAAACACCCCCGACCGTCTGGAGCGCAAAAATACAACCCGTTCCTGAAGAAGGTGACCATTCATCGTGAAATCAAATAATTTTAGTGATATATGGCAAAAGAAAGTAGTCGCAACGCTGAAAACCGGTACGGGCAAACAGTTCACCAAATGTATCAAAATGGTGAAATCCGACAAAACCGGTGCATACATCTTCAAAAGGGCATCATCGCCAACGACCAGGTGAAAAGAACTTTTCGCCGAGAAGAAATAAATGCAATGCATTAGGCAGAAACAGAATGTTTTCGGATCGCAAGGCCGGAAGAATCATCCGCCGGACCGGATTCGGAAAACAACCTAAAAATTCGATTCCGCTTAATACAAAAGGGCATCCTCAACGGATGCCGTATTTTACCGACCCGCAACCCGGCAGAACAGCACCGACCATCGAGAATCATTCGTACCTTCGTTCCTCTTGCGGTTCTTCGCCTCGACAAAACGGAATAAATTCGCTGCACCACCGATTTATCCGTATCTCTAACTTTGCTAAATACTCCAACGGCAACGCTCAAAAAATTTGGCTCCGCCGGCTGGTTGTACTATCTTTGCAGAAGACAGGGAAGCGATTCGGCAATCTTTGCGTGCAAGCCCCACACGATTGCTTTATCTTTCACTATCTTTGACGTAGTCTTAAAAAATGTTCTCGGAAAACTGGCAACAAGTTCCCGTTTTCTCTGGGCTTTTCGTATTTTGCAACATTACTAATATAACAATATTTTATGGGATTCTTCGATCTTTTCAAGAAAAAACAGAATACACAGCCGACGACTCCGGCGGAACGATCTCAACCGACTTCTCCGGAAAACCACCGGCCGGCTGCGGTCGAAAACAACGACGAAGCAGGAAAATACCTCTCCCCAGCCGGCTGCGAACCGCTGACCGGAGCAGGCGGAACTCAACTCCGGTCTGGAAGACCAAACGGGCCTCTTCTCGAAACTGGCGCGGGCCGTTGCCGGTCGATCGACCATCGATACACAGGTGCTCGACGATCTGGAGGAGGTGCTCATCACCTCCGACGTAGGCGTGAAACCACCGTGAAGATCATCGAACGCATCGAAGCCCGCGTCGCACGGGACAAGTATATGAACACCTCGGAGTTGCAATCGATCCTGCGCGACGAGATCGCCCAACTGATGGAGGGTCGCACCGCTCGACCGAAAACTTCGGACTCGACGTCGAGGAAGGCGTCCCCCTACGTCATCATGGTCGTCGGCGTGAACGGCGCCGGCAAGACCACGACGATCGGCAAACTCGCGGCCCAGCTCACCCGGGCCGGCCTCAACGTCTATCGGCGCTGCGGATACGTTCCGTGCGGCCGCCATCGACCAGTTGGCCGTATGGGCCGAACGGGCCGGCGCCACGATGATCCGTCAGGAGATGGGCTCCGATCCGGCGTCGGTGGCCTTCGACACCTTGAAATCGGCCGTGGCGAACAAGGCCGACGTCGTACTGATCGACACGGCGGGCCGCCTGCAAAACAAGGTCGGCCTGATGAACGAGCTGACCAAGATCCGCAACGTGATGGGCAGGTTATCCCCCAACGCCCGCAGAGGTGATGCTGGTGCTGGACGGTTCGACCGGACAGAACGCCCAGGTGAGCCCGGCAATTCACCCAGGCCACGCAGGTCCGTCGCTCACCATCACCAAGCTCGACGGAACGGCCAAGGGCGGCGTGGTGATCGGCATCAGCGACCAGTTCCGCATTCCCGTCCGCTACATCGGCATCGGCGAAGGTATCGACCAGCTCAAGATGTTCGACCGCAAGGGAGTTCGTGAACGCCCTTTTTCGGCAGCGAAGCAAAATAAAATCTCCGTGAATGAAGAAAATTAACGTCATCACCCTCGGGTGCTCGAAAAACACGGTCGATTCGGAACACCTGATGGCCCAGCTCGCAGCCGCAGGCTATACGGGCACGCACGACAGCGACCGCACCGATGCCAAAGTCGTGGTCATCAACACCTGCGGCTTCATCGGCGACGCCGGAGTCGATCGACATGATCCTCGGGCCGCCGCCGCCAAACAGACGGGTAAAATCGAACGGCTGTTCGTCGTGGGCTGCCCTGGGCGAGCGTTATGCGGAGGAGCTGCGTGCCGAGCTGCCCGAGGTCGATGAGTTCTTCGGCGTGAAGGAAGGACGACATCGTTCGGGCGCTGGAGGCGACTCCCCGGCCAGCGCTTGCGACCGAACGCCGGCTCACCACCCCGAAACATTACGCTTACCTGAAAATTTCGAAGGCTGCAACTGGAAGTGCGGTTTTGCGCCATTCCCCTGATTCGGGGGCCCACGCTTCGGTGCCGATGGAAACCCTGCTGGAAAGAGGCCCGGAAGCTGGCCGCAGGCGGTGTGCGCGAACTGGTCGTAATCGCACAGGACACGACCTACTACGGCCTGGACTTTACGGCAAACGACGCCTGGCCGAACTGCTCAAGCCCTTGTGCCCGCATCGACGGCATCCGCTGGATCCGGCTCACTACGCCTACCCCGGCTTTCCCCGACGGTGATCAGTGATGGCCCGCGAACCCAAAATCTGCAAATACCTCGACATTCCCCTTCCAGCATATCTCCGACGACCAGCTCGCGGCCATGCACCGACGCCATACCAAGGCCCAGGCTTACGACTGATCGACAAACTGAGGCAGGCCATTCCCGACCGCGCTGCGCACGACCCTGCTGGTCGGATATCCGGGCGAAACGAAGCCGACTTCGAAGAGCTTCTGGAATTCGTGCGCACGGTACGGTTCGAACGACTGGGCGTATTCCCCTATTCCGAAAGGAGGGAACCTATTCGGCCCGGAATCTGCCGGACGATGTTCCGGAAGAGGTCAAACAAAGTCGTGTAGAACGAGTAATGGCGCTTCAGAATGAGATCTCGCTCGAAAACAACCGGGCACGTATCGGTCAGTTGGGCGGGTCATCATCGACTCCCGGCAGGGGGATTTCTACGTAGGACGGTCGCAATATGACTCGCCCGAAGTGGATCAGGAGATCCTGATTCCGGCCGCAGGCCGCAGGCTGATCCGCGGTTGCTTCTATCAGGTGCGGATCACCGCAGCCGAACTACGACCTCTACGGCGAACTCGAAACGAAATAAAGACAATCATCACATCTTTCAATGTAGCGTTATCCGACAGTCGCAGGATCGAATCCGACGGTCGCGCTAACTCACGGCCTCCGGTCGTGTCCGCAATTCACCCTAATTCTCCTTCCCGGGAGGGTGGGCCGCACGCTTCCCATAACGGGGGGACACGAAGGATATGATCATGAAATAAAATTTTGTCGTTTTGACGTTTTTATATACCTTTGGGAAGGCGGAAAATATTTCCGGTAGCAGATAAATGGCAGAGAAAAAGGTCATAAGCGATTTCGAGGCGCAGATTCGGCAGCTCATTGCCGACCATCGTCGGCTTACGGCCCTTTGCAAAGGAAACAGCGGCGGAGCGCGACACCCTGCGTAAAGAAAACCGCGACTTGCAGATGCAGGTAAAAGAACTCGGCGGAGCTCGCCCGCACACAGCTCGGCCAGGGACTCGCAGGAAATGCCCCCGACCAAAGCAAAGCGATCGCACGCGTCAACCGTTTAATGCGGGAGGTGGACAAGTGCATCACCCTACTCAACAAACCCGACCGAATCGGCGAAGAGCTGTCGGGCAAGTAAAGACATACGATAACGACCGAAGATATTTCATTTAACGGGAAGCAAGCGACATGGCCCAGCAACAGGCAATAAAAGCTCAAAATAGCCGGTAAAAGTTATTCGTTCACGCTCAAGCACGAAGCGAACGAAGAACAGTCACTGGCGGAGAAAGAGGAGCTCTACCGCCTGGCCGAACGCGAGGTGAACGCCTATGTCACCCGGTTCGAAAAAGGCCAAATACGAAGGATTCTCGACACAGGACTGCCTGGCGATGGCCGCATTGCAGTTGGCGATTTCGAGCGTTTCGCTGGCCCGCAGCCGAAGTGGGCAGCGAAGATCTCCGCAGGCTGGAAGCGCTGCGCGACGAGATCGACGAATACCTGAACCGAATCGAAACCGAAAAGAAATAACAGGGAAGGATACGAGGGGGACCGTATAGAAAAGTCCGCAAGTATCATCGTTCTTTACCATACGTTTAAGAAAAATCTACCCGCATAGATTCCTTTAAAGCTTTGCGAAACTGAACAATTTTTACATTGGGGCAACTCACCACTTTCAAAATCAGGCTTCAACCCCTCGGGGTGCAGGCTGCGGCCTGCCGGTAGAAGGTTGCGATTTTCAGGGCCCCACACTTGACTGATCTTGCAGATTCGTCAAACAAGTTAAGGAATACTATGCGGTTTTTTATGCACAAACCCTGATAACTAACAAATAATAACTCGCTAAAACAATGATGACAATCGTACTATCGAGCGTCCTGTCCGCCGTAGTCTGCCTGGGTATTTACATCCTGGTAACCAAATACGTTACCAAAGAAGTCCATCAAGGCACTGCGTGAAGCCGCCCGGAAAGAGGCGGAAGCGGAAGGCGAAATGATAAAGAAAGAGAAGATTCTCCAGGCCAAGGAGAAGTTCATCCAGCTCAAGAGCGAGCACGACCGCCAGGTCAATGAACGCAACCAGAAGATCGCCCAAAGCGAACAGCGGGCCAAGCAGATCGAAAACAACCTGCAAAACCAACAGCGCGAACTGGAAGGCAAGGTCAAGGAGAACGCCCGCCTCAAAGAGCAGATGGAAGCGCAGCTTCAGGTGCTCGAACACAAGAAGGAGGAGATCGACCGTCTGATGCACGAGCAGAACACGCGCCTCGAGCAGATTTCGGGCCTGAGCTCCGAAGATGCCAAGAGCATCCTGATCGAAAATATGAAAGCGGAAGCCAAAGCCGACGCTGCAGCCTACATCAACAGGAAACGATCGAGGAGGCCAAAATGACCGCCACGAAGGAGGCCAAGCGAATCATCGTGGCTTCGATCCAGCGATGTGGCGACCGAAACGGCCATCGAAAACGCCGTTACGGTGTTCAACATCGAAAGCGACGAAGTCAAAGGCCGCATCATCGGCCGCGAAGGTCGCAACATCCGGGCGCTGGAAGCTGCCACAGGCATCGAAATCATCGTGGACGACACGCCCGAAGCGATCATCTGAGGGGTTCGATCCCGTGCGCCGCGAAATCGCCCGCCTGGCCCTGCACCAGCTCGTAACCGACGGACGTATCCACCCGGCCCGGAATCGAGGAGGTGGTCGCCAGGCATGAAGCAGATCGAAGAGGAGATCGTCGAAGTCGGCAAACGTACCGCGATCGACCTGGGTATTACGGCCTGCATCCGGGCTGATCCGTATGATCGGCAAGATGAAATACCGCTCCTCCTACGGACAGAACCTGCTCCAGCACGCCCGCGAAACCGCCAACCTGGCCGGCATCATGGCTGCCGAGCTGGGCCTCAACCCCAAAACGGCCCGCCGCGCCGGTCTGTTGCACGACATCGGCAAGGTGCCCGACGACGAACCCGAATTGCCGCACGCAATCATCGGTATGAAACTCGCCGAGAAATACAAGGAGAAGCCCGAGGTTTGCAACGCCGATCGGCGCCCACCACGACGAAATCGAGATGTCGTCGCTTATCGCCCCGATCATCCAGGTCTGCGATGCCATTTCGGGAGCCCGTCCGGGAGCCCTCGCGCGTGAGGTGGTCGAGAGCTATATCAAGCGTCTGAAGGAGATGGAGGACATCGCGCTCTCCTACCCCGGCGTAGTGAAGACCTATACGATCCAGGCAGGCCGCGAGCTGCGTGTAATCGTCGGTGGGAGAAGCTCTCCGACATGGAGTCCGAAAGCCTGTCGCACGACATCGCCAAGAAGATCCAGGACGAAATGACCTACCCGGGCAGGTAAAATCACCGTCATCCGCGAAACCCGGATCCGTGGCATACGCAAAAAGGATATTTATCCAGATACCACCATCCGGTTTCTCACAACCAAAGTCCCTTTCCCTACCATGGAAGGGACTTTTTTACGAAACACATGAATAAAGAGTTGCAAGCCTACGTCGAAACAGGCGATCCTCCCCCGTTACATGAACATTTCGACCGTGCCCACGGACCCGAACACGCCCGGACAGTCATCGAACAGAGCTTTGGCCCTGGCCCGGCATTACCAGGTCGATCGGCAGATGGTTTACACGATCGCGGCCTACCACGACGTAGGACTGGAGAAAGGACGGGAGATGCACCATATCCATTCGGGGAAATCTCGCTGCGGATGCGAAACTGCGGCAGTGGTTTTCCCCGCAGCAGATCGCCGTCATGCGTGAAGCGGTGGAAGATCACCGAGCCTTCGTCGGATCACGAACCCCGCACGATTTACGGACGCATCGTTGCCGAAGCCGACCGCTGTATCGACCTGCCGACCATCGTCCGCCGCACGATACAATACGGGCTGGCGAACTATCCGGAGCTGGACCGCGAGGATCAATATCGCCGCTGTGTCGATCACCTGACACATAAATACGCGGAAGGAGGCTATCTCCCGACTCTGATCCCGGAATCGGACAATGCCCTGCGCCTCGCACGACTGCGCGAGCTGGATCCGCAACCGCCAAGAGCTCCGGCGGCTTTTGACGAAATATTCGACCGGGAGATAGCTGCGAACGGCTGAAAAACCGAGCCCCATTTACCGATGCCTTCCCGGCCTTATAAAATCGGAATTGCTTCTCAGTATAACCCGTTACCGGCTCCGACCGACGCGCAGATCTGATATCGGATGCAAAATCACGGATACGACGAAAAAGGGCGGCTCTTAAAAGAGCCGCCCCGGAATCATCCGATCGGACGGAAACTATTTTTGCTGAATGAACGGAAGTTTCACAACCTCGGCCTTCATCAGCTTCGCGGATCACGATGGCGATCTGCGTGCCGACCTTGGCGAACTCCTTCTTCACGTAACCCATGCCGATCCCCTGTTTCAGACAGGGTGACATCGTACCCGAAGTCACCTGACCGATGATGTCGCCCTCGGGAGAGGCGATCTGGTAGCCATGACGCGGAATACCGCGATCGATCATCTTGAAACCGACCAGTTTGCGGGTCAGACCGCCGGCCTTCTGCTCTTCCATCAGTTTACGGTCGATGAACTCCTTGCCATCGACGAACTTGGTCAGCCAGTTCAGGCCCGCCTCGATAGGCGAAGTCGTATCGTCGATATCATTACCGTAGAGGCAGAAACCCATCTCCAGACGCAACGTGTCGCGGGCACCGAGGCCGATATTTTTCAGCCCCTCCTTCGAACCCTCCTGCCAGAGCGCTTTCCAGAGTTTCTCGCCGTCTTCGTTGGCCACATAGATCTCACAGCCGCCCGCACCGGTGTATCCCGTGATCGAGAGAATCGCATCCACGCCGGCAACCTTCAGCTTCTTGAACGTATAATACTCCATATTCTCCACCGGCTCGGTGCACAGCTTCTGCACGATCTTCATCGCATTGGGGCCCTGGATCGCCAGTTGGCAGATCTCGTCCGAAGCGTTGTAGAGCTGCTTGCCGTGACCGGCCTCCAGACCGAATTTCTTGCCCTCTTCGACGATATGATTCCAATCCTTGTCGATATTGGCCGAATTGATTACGAGCAGATAAGTTTCGGCATCGACCCGGTAAACCAGCAGGTCGTCCACGATACCGCCCCCTTGCCGTTGGGCATGGTGGTATATTGCACCTTCCCGTCGTAAAGCGCCGCGACATCGTTGGTCGTGATATGCTGCAGGAACGCTTCGGCCTTGGGACCTTTACCCAGACCTCGCCCATGTGACTCACGTCGAATACGCCCGCGTTGTTGCGCACGGCCAGGTGCTCTTCGTTGATGCCCGTAAATTCGATCGGCATGTTGTAACCTGCGAACTCGGCCATCTTAGCGCCGTTCGCAATGTGATGTTTGGTAAAAACCGTTGTTTTCATTGTCTGTTATCGATTTAATTATCAGTTATTTGATTATCAGTTTATTCACGGCGCTTCACACCCATCCGGGGACAGCGGTGGAACTCCTTCGTGCGGTCGAACAGGTAGCGGTAGGTCGTATGCATCTTGTGCTTGGTGGCGCAAACGTAACTCTCCACCATGCGCATCATCACCGGATTGAAATCGCCGATCCACGCAAGCTCCAACGATTTGTAGGGCAACTTCGGAACCTCCTTCTCGAAGGCACGAATGATTCCCGCCTCGATGCCCTTACCGTGGAACTCGGTGTGACTCCGAAAATCAGGCCGAAAATCCGGTCGGCCTTATGCGCAACCTTGAGCGCCCACATCAGACGCAGCTTGTTCCACCAGCCGAATTTTTGCCGTTGAAGGAACCGATCACCCGGTTCAGATCGGGCACCATGATGAAAAAAAGCCGATGGGTTCGTCGTTATAGTAAGCGAAATAGACCAACCGTTCGTCGATAATCGGGCGCAACGTATTCATAATGCGGAACGCCTGTTCGCGGTCCATCGCCTTCACACCCGAAAAACAGCGCCCACGCCTTGTTATAAACCAACCGGAAATCCTCGGCCACCTGCTCGAGATTCTTTTTCGAGATATGCTTGAAACAGTAACCCGGACTCTCCTCCAGGCGCTTCACGCGCTCATAAACCGAATCGCTCAACTGCCCCACCTCCAACCGACGCAGATAGGTATGCTGGTTGAAATAGTTCTGAAATCCGTAATTCTCGAACAACTCTTTATAATAAGGCGGATTGTACGCATTCTCATAGAGGGGCTGGAATTCGTACCCGCTGACCAGCAGCCCCCCACCAGGAGTCCGGGGACCGAAATTGATCGGACCGTCCATCGCCTCCATACCCCCGGCTGGGAAAGCCACATGCGGAGCCGCATCGTAAAAGCTGATCGGCCAGCTCCTGATCGTTGATAGCCTCGAAAAGCCGCATCCTCCGTCCGTCGGCTGGTCCTCCAGGAAAAGCATGTTCCCGATCGTAAAAAGCGGCGATACGTCCCACCACTTCTCCTTTTTATCGCGTCCAGCGAATGAAAACGCACCACGCTCCCGATGGGTGGCGGCAAGGGTGGTTCCGACTTCTCTCCGCGCGGCAAGAGCGACGCTGAGATCATGCGTTTCTGCCAGGCCTTCATGAGCGAGCTCTACAAGTACATCGGCCCGGACTGCGACGTTCCCGCTGGCGACGTAGGTGTTGGTGGCCGCGAGATTGGCTACCTCTTCGGTCAGTACAAGAAGCTCACCAGCCAGTTCCACGGTGCTACCTTGACTGGTAAGGGCTTTGAGTTTGGTGGCTCTATCCTCCGTCCGGAGGCTACTGGTTTCGGCGCTCTCTACTTCGTAGAGCACATGCTGAAGACCCGTAACATCGACATCAGGGTGTATTGTAATCCTGAACTTGCACATCTTTATACGCTTCATCATGGCAAGCATCCGACGCTTGCGTGAAGTTCGGCAAGCAGAAGGACGGTCACATCGACCGTCGGCTTCATGAAAGTCGCACTATGCTCGAGCTTTCATTTTATCCGTTTCGAAGAATCGCGGTTCGGACCCGCACAAGTACTAAAAAGCGATATTCGCCGACAGACCCAAAAGTCAGCGTATTAAAGGTGCTGACGACTCTCGCGAACCATCGGAGGTTGCAGGTAATAAGTCGTCTGAAATCGAAGATCGAAATTGTAGTTGGCGCGAAAATGTCATGGACGTGCCGACTCGAAAACAGGTCCTCCGGCAACTCCCCAGCGTATATCCGTTCAGGGAAAAGGATTCGCCACTGTGATACCCGGCCAAGACCTTGCCACCGGGTCCGCCAGCGTGCCGTAATCGGATATGAAAAATAGGCCCCGGCACTTGCGGCCCAACTGTCCAAACGATCCGTAGATTCGGCAACATTCAACTTGATCGGCACACTCGACACGGCCGTACGTCCTCGAAACCGACATAAGGATTCATAAACCAAGCCCCCTCGATGCCCAGGTTCACACCTGCATTGAACTCGCCCTCGACTCCCGCAACAGGACAATACCGTCCTATCACCACATCCGTACTCACTTCCATACCGAGAAACGACGGCCGGCAATACCGATCGAAAGCAAAATCCTGCTCGAATTCCGTCAAATCCCCTCTCCTTAAAAAATCAAATCGGCGAACAGGTATCCCAGCTCTACGGAAAGAATACCGATCCCCGCACCTACTAATACATCGCTGAACCAATGTTTTTATTGTTGAGCATGCGCGAAACACCGTTACCGTGCCATCGAATAGCCGGCGATACTGTACCAGAGACTGCGAGGCCCGTACTCCTTATGAAGCATCGTAGCTGCCATAAAAGCCGTAGCCGTATGCCCCGACGGAAACGACTTGTTGTTCGATCCGTCGGGGCCGGGGCATACGGCAGGTATATTTCAGAGAGTTGACCGCCCGGCCATCAGCGCGACGGAAAAGGCATCCGACACCAACATCCGGCCCCACGAACTGCGCCCCGGACTCCCTCCGATTTTCAGCCCCAGCATCAACGCTGCGGGAGCATATTGCAGATAATCGTCATAATGGAGACGGAAAGACGGTACATAATCGTTCCTCAAATGACGAAATCCCCGATCCCGCTCCTGCACGACCAAACCTGCGACAATAGGGGAACTCCGATATAGGTTATTCGATAGGCACGCGAAGAGGTTATCCGCCCATATCCCGGACAAACGGGCTGCGGCGGAGGGGGGTAATCGGACTCAATGTATCGACCTGGGCGAAAGCGCCGATCGACACCCCCAGCAGAAGGCACAGCAACAGCAATTTCTTCATTTACCAAATACAAGATTCCGACCGCATCGGAAAAACCTGTTCTCACCGCTTACCGACAGCCGGGACGAGGACGGATGCGGCGGCGGATACTCCGCACGACATCGCCCAGAATAGCGATCAGAGAGGTATAGCCGATCACTTCGAGCCATTGTACCCACGTGAGCGGCGTAGTACGGAACACCGGACCTCCGAATTCCACGATCAATACCTGTCCGACGGCGATCAACAGCAGCACCAAGAAGAACGTACGGCTTCCCGGGCAGATCGTGCAGCACCGAATGGCACGCTTCGAAGCCTTTGGCGTTGAACATATTCAGAACTGCAGAAAGACGAATACAGAGAAGAAAACGGTCAGTTGTTCGAGACTGAGCTCGCCGGTCGTAGCACGCCAGTAGAACAGCATACCGAGCAATACGCCGACGAAAATCGTTCCGCAGGTAAAGATCGTCGGGCCATGGCCGGTGTGATGATAAACTCGTCTTTGGGACGCGGCGGTTCGTTCATCACCGCCGGATTGGGCGGCAGGGAAGCCATCGCCAGCGCAGCGAAAGTGTCCATGATGATATTGACCCACAGAATCTGCACTACCGTAAGCGGCATCTCGGTCCCGAAAGTCGAACCTACGAAACCACGATGATCGCCGCGAAATTGATCGTCAGTTGAAACAGTACGAAACGTTGGATATTGCGGTAGAGCGAACGCCCCCACATCACGGCCGATGCGATCGACGTAAACGAATCGTCGAGCAGCGTGATGTCGCTGGCATCCTTCGCCACCGACGTACCCGATCCCATCGAGAGTCCCACGTTAGCGAAATTCAGCGCCGGTGCATCGTTCGTACCGTCACCCGTTACAGCCACGATTTCGCCCTTGCGCTGCAAAAAGACGCACGAGCCGCTGCTTGTCGAGCGGTCGCGCCCGGGACATAATCTTCAGAGCCTGCACCCGCTCGAGCAGCTCCTCGTCGCTCATCGCCGCGAACTCCACGCCCGTCATTTCGTTCCGTGAGGAGTCGGTTTCATCGTGCCATAAACCGATGCGGCGTGCGATCTCACGGGCCGTGGCCGGAGTATCGCCCGTGACGATCTTAATGTCGATTCCGGCCTTCATACAACGGGCTACGGCAGCCGGCACATCTTCCCGCACCGGATCGGCGATCGCCGCCACGGCCACGAACAGCATCTGCGGATCCCGCAGCGCGTCTTCGCATCGTTCGGCCGTCGTTTCGGCATACGCCACCGCCAGCGTACGCATCGCGTCCCTGAAACAGCAGCAACTGTTCGTTCACCTGGGCGTCCTTGCCATCCGGCATACACATCGCCCGTACGATTTCGGGGAGCACCCTTCACGCAAATCAAACGCTTTCCAGTGGTTTTGCTCTGTATAATCGTCGCCATATATTTGCGTTCGGTGGTGAACGTCATACGATCGACGATCGGAGCCTCCTCGCGCAAAGCCGCATAGTCGAATCCCTTTTCCCGCAGGCGGATCAACAGGGCCCCTTCGGTCGGATTGCCGATGACATTTCCGTCGGCATCGAGAAAAGCGGTCGAATTGACGGCGATGATCTCGGCCAGCAACCGTTCGTCGATGGACGCATAATGGATGATCTCCTCGACCCGCATCCGGTTCTGGGTAAGCGTACCGGTCTTATCGGTACAAATCACCGTAACGGCCCCCATCGTTTCGCAGGCGTGCATCTTGCGCACCAGGTTATTCGTCTTCAACATCCGACGCATCGACAACGCCAGCGAGAGCGTGATGCTCATCGGCAGCCCCTCAGGAACAGCCATCACGATCAAAGCCACCGAAACCATAAAATACGCAGCAGCTCCTTGGAAGTCTGGACCCGGTCGCCCGTCGAAAGCTCGCCGCCCATGTATGCCTTGGCGAGCATCGCCAAGAAGATCGCGATCGACACCGCGATACCGATCTTGCCGATCATCCGCGAAAGACGCGTCAACTGCTTGTACAGCGGTGTAGGCTCTTTCGCTGGCTATGGACGACTGCTCGGTTACCCGCCCCGCCTCGGTGCGGCCGCCCACAGCCTCGACGATCATTCGCCGTAACCGTCACGACGGTCGTACCGCGCAACAGCGCGCATCGGAAGGATAGGTCGCCTCGGCATCGAAAAAGCATTCGTCGGTAGTCTTGTCCACCTCAGGCTCGCCCGTCAGCGTCGATTCATTGATCTTGAGCGATACGGCCTTCACCAGCTTACCGTCCGCCGGGACCGTTTCGCCGTTCTCGACATACACCAGGTCGCCGACGACCACGTCGCGTCGCGGCACCTCGGTCATCTCCCGTCGCGGACGACCTTGACCGGAATGTCGTCATTCACCAGATTGAGCGCTTGAACCGCCGCATGGCGTCCAATTCGAAGAAAAGCCGACACAAGTGGCCAAAACGATGGCGCAGATAATTCCGATGGTTTCCAGGAACTCCCCATCGATAAAAGCCATCGCCACCGACAGCAGCGCCGCTACCAGCAATACCTGAATAATCGGATCGCGGAACTTCTCGGCAAACAGTTTCAGGCCGGAACTCTGCGGGCGTGACGATTATCCCCATGCATTTAAGCGGCTCTCCTCCACCTGGGCGGAAGTCAAACCTCTGTGTTGATGTTCTTTCATAAAGTCAGTCGGATATAAATAGTTGTGAATGTTATCGAAAAGAATATTGCCGGGTCGAGGCATCCAGCCGGACCGCAATGAACAACATGATGGTAAAGCCATGAGCGACGAAACCACCGTAGCTGACCAGCGGCAGGGGAATTCCATCACCGGCATCAATCCGATGGTCATTCCCACATTAACGAGCAGATGGAAAAGCAGGAATGCCGCAACGCAGTAACAGTAGATCCGACCGAAAGGCTCCTCCTGCCGTTCGCCCATACGCATCAACCGGAATATCAACAGGCAAAAGAGCGTCAGCAGAAGCATAGCGCCCAGAAATCCCCACTCCTCACCGATGGTGCAAAAAATAAAATCGGTATGTTTCTCCGGCACGAAAACCGTATTTGATCTGGGTCCTTGCAGGAACCCTTTGCCGATCCAGCCGCCCGAACCGATAGCGATCTTGGCCTGATTGACGTTATAATCCGTACCGAGGGGATCGCTGACCAACCCCAGAAAACTTAAAATACGGTTCTGCTGGTGCTCCTTGAGGATCGAATTGAAAATATAATCGGTGGTCGGAACGAAAAGCATCGCCGTCAGGAACAGTCCGATCGTAATGAAAATATTGCGCAGATTGGCGCGGAAGGCATAAATCGCCACGAAGATGAGCGACAGCAGCGTCACCACGAGCAGGCAGCGGTAGAGATCCATCGCTCCGGGAGCCGCCAACAGCATCCCGAAATAGAGAAGCAGCGTGCCCAATGCCAGCGCAGCCAGATAAACCATGCGGGACCGCCACTGTCCGTTCATCATCGCCTCGGAAAGCGTACAGACCAGAATCAGCATCACCAACAGGGTCAGCGGCGTAAAGAGGAACGAAAAAATAAAGAGTACGGCGATCAGGATCACCGGAATACAGAGCCACTTGTTCAAACCTTCGCGGTACAACACGAACAGCAGCGATACGAGCACGATACCCGATCCTGTATCGTTCTGCATGACGATAATCAACAGCGGCAGACAGATCACCAATCCCACCTTGAAAAGATCCCCGCCCGGTTGATCGAAAACGAGCTGGAGCTCATCACGCGGGCCAGCGCCAACGCCGTAGCGATTTTGGCGAACTCCACCGGCTGAATACGGACCGACCCGATCTCGAACCAGGCCTTCGCACCGTTCACTTCACGACCGAACAGCAGAGCGGCTACCAGGGTCAGCAATCCCCAGGACATAGAACAGATAAGCCCACTTGTGATAGATGCTCGCATCGACCAGCAACACGACGACCGCTACGGCGAACGATATTCCCATCCAGACGAGCTGTTTCATATAGAAATGCGAGAAGGAAAAATGCTTCCGCCCCCTCTTCGTACGAAGCGGAGAGGATAGCCAACGAAGCCGACCAGCACGATCAGCACATAGATCAGCACTGTCCAGCGATCGACGCCCTCGAACAATTTACCGATGCTGTTATTTTCCATAGGCCGGGTAATAAATCGTTTTCTGCTTGACCATCTCCACCAGCCAGGGCCGTGTGACGGTGTCGGTCAAATAGTACTCTTCGAGCAGACTGGCGATGGGCAAAGCGGCCGAAGCCCCGAACCCGCCGTTCTCGACATACACCGAAATAGCGATGCGGGGATTGTCCTTCGGAGCGAACGACAGGAAGGTCGAATGATCCTGCCTCGAGGATTCTGTGCCGTACCGGTCTTGCCGCACACGTCCAGACCCGGCAGATAAGCCGTCCGGGAGGTTCCGCCCTCCTTGTGCACGCTCTGCCACATACCCCTCCACGATCGGTTCGAAATATTTCGGATCGACTTTCGTATAATGTTTCTCGTAAAACCGCCGGTCCATCGAATCCCGCCCTCTACCGAACGGACGATGCGGGATATAATAGTACCCGCGATTAGCGACGATAGCCGCCAGGTTAGCCATTTGCAGCGGCGTACACTCCAGCCCCCTGACCGATCGAGAGCGACAGCACCGTCAGCGTTCCACGATTTCCGATAACGCCTGTCGTAAAACTTCCGGTCGGGAACATAGCCGTTTCCTCGCCCAGAAAATCCGAATCCAGCTTGCGGCCGAAGCCGAAACTCTCGACATACTCCTCCATACGTCGAACCCCCCTTGACGCTTCCGTACCGGGGATTTTCGAGAATATCGCGGAATACGTAACAGAAATAGGCGTTGCACGAAGTCGCTATGGCAACCGCAGATCCGCAGGCGACGCATGAGCGTGGCATTCATCTTGAGCCGCCCTACCTGATAGCCCTCGTGACAAGGATAGCGCATGGAAGGAGTCAGCACACCCTCCTGCATCCCGGATCAGGCCCCTGAACCAGTTTGAAGGTCGAACTGGCGGATAACGGCCGCTTACGGCACGGTTGAACAGCGGCTGCCGTTTGTTATAGAGCAGCTCCATATAAATGGGTTCCTGCCATCCCCACCCCAGTTCATCGGGGATCGTATGTGGCGTGAGAAAACCATCATCGCGAATCTGCCTGTCGAAGTTCGATCGCCACGGCAGCCCTGACTTTGCCGGCCATCAGGCCTCCTCGCGAAGAGTTGCAACCGCGCGTCGATCAGCAGACGATTTATTTGCCGGCACAGCAGCGAATCGAAACGACCGTCCATATACGAACCCTTGATCGCCCCGTGGGTATCCATCTCCGAGATCCGGACGCCCTTCGGCCGCGGAGCTGTGCTCGTAGGCCGACTCCACGCCGTTGATCCCTACGTATTCGCCCGCTTGTATTCGGGGTTGCGCTCAGGTAGTCGGGGTTCACCTCGCTCACATACCCCAGCAGGTTGCCGCCCACTTCGCGGGGATACCGGCGGACGGTGCGGTAAACGGTATAGAACCCCGGAAGTTGCACTCGTCGAAGCGCAGTTTGTCCTCCTTGGAGATGTAGTTCATAATCAGCCGCGGCGCCCGCGGACGCATCCGCGCGTTGGCCAGTTCGCGTTCGAGCCGGGCGCGCGAAAGTCCCAGTAACGTCGCACATGCGGGCCGTGTCGAAGCCCCTGTTTGCCGATTTCGCTCGATATGACCATCAGGTCGTAGCATTCGCGGCTCTGCACCAGATATTCGCCGTTGCGGTCGAAGACCTCGCCGCGGACGGGTACTGAACGACGTGGCGCAGCACGTTGGCGCGCGCCAGATCGTCATAGCGCGAATCGAAGAGCTGGATGGCAAACCAGCCGTCCGACGATCAGCGCGAAAAGATCAGCAGGACGATGACTTGCAGGGTGCGCATCCGCATGAAACTCCTCCCACCGTTTCTCATATGCGAACCGGGGATTTTGGCAGAACAGCCGGGCGATGATCCAGATGAAGCCCGCCGATACCGCCGTGCTGACGACGATGCGCAGCAGCGTATGGAGCGCGTGGGTCCAAGAAAGGGCCTCCAGAAAAAAACACGGCGTGATGCACGAGCGTCAGCGCCGCGAGGTAGGGTGATGAGCTTTTTCGTTCGCCCCAACGCGATCGAAGAGGGGATGCCCCCTTCGGCGGACGTTGTCGCGGCCGCAGATCATGCCGCCAGGGTCGGGCGCAGGAAGGCGATCAACAGCGTGGCGATCGTATTGATCCCCGCCGCGCCCATCGCCGAAGTCCATCGTGACGCCCATCAACAGTCCGGCGTCAGCAACAGCAGCGCGCGATCTCCATCGGCAGCAGGATGATAAAGGCGACGTAGGCCAGCGGATGAGGTAGATGCTGATGGTCAGGTTGTCGAACAGGAAAACCTGCAAGCAGGGCCATTACCGCGAATAAGATCGATATGGTAGTGTTGCGGTACGTTTTTCGTCGTTCAGTGTGTTTGTTCGCTTTGTTCGCTTGCGGCGAGGTTCGAATTTCGTAGTTTTCGCGTTTCGCGCGACCAGCGTCGGTATTTGATCACCACTACGTTGTTCAGTGCGGCGAGTCGGTATGCAGTTTACCGGACGTCGTGCGGGTCGCGTTGAGTTCGAGTCCGCCACCGTGCCGATCAGAGCCCCGGCGGGAAAAACCGTGACGAGTGCGGGTCGTCACGATCGTGTCGCCGACATGGATCGCGCGTATTTTGCGATTTCGGTCAGCATGACGTATTCGTTCTGTCCAGCCGTCCCAACAGATCGAGATCGAAATAGTCGGTTCGTGGCTGATCTTTCCGCTCGCCCGGGAACGCGGTTCAGCACCGACATGCCGCCACGGCGTGATCAGAACAGTTCATTCGACGACCCGGGCGATGATGCCCTGTCGGGCGAGAGGACCGCCATATTCGGGCTGCAAGCCGTCTTCGACGCCGCGGTTCAGCGTGATGAGGTTCTCGCCCGGATGATCGTGTTGGATGACCGAGCCGGGACGTAAGCGAACTGCCGTCGGCCGGCGTCCAAATCTTAGTGAAAAGCAGCGGTTGGACACGGCGGTACAGGCGATCGCTCGAGCGTGCGCGCGGCCCGTCGCCGGTTCGTCCGAGGCTGAAGTAAGCTATGATGCGCCGGGCAGTCCCGCCAGCGCCACGATTCAGCCTGGGTTGGTGGGTGGAGTGGGCGGTAGATGCTTCAAGCCACGAACAGCCCGATGATCTCGAACAGTTTGCGCAAAGCAGTTCTTTAATTTAAGATTGCGGACCAAGGCCCGCAATCCGTATTTTCAATTTATCCGATTCTTGTCGGAACGAACCGTATTTCGGGCTTCGCGAATCGGCGGTGAAGGGCATACTCGGGTATGTGAGAGGCTGCACCGGAGGGCGATTCGACGTGCGGAAGACGGCCGTTATAAAGGGAATCGCATCAAGAACGAGAACCGGTTGATATTCTTCAGCGCGATGCCCGTTCCGCGGGCGATGGCCCGCAGCGGGTCTTCGGCGATGTGGAACGGGATATTGGTTTTCTCGGACAGCCTCCGGTCGAGCCCTTTGAGCAACGCTCCGCCGCCGGCGAGGTAAATCCCGTTCGGGCGATGTCGGCATACAATTCGGGCGGCAACCATTTCGAGTACCTTCATAATTGCCGCGTCGATTTTGCGAGCGATTTTTCGAGCGCGTAGGCCATTTCGCTGTACGAGACGCTCGGTCCGGGGCAACGACGTCAGGATGTTGGGACCCGTCACGACGAAGTCCTCGGGCTCCTGCTCCAGGTCCGAAACGGCGGCGCCGATCGAACATTTGATCGCCTCGGCCGTGCGTTCGCCGATGCGGATGTTGTGCTGCTGGCGGACGTAGCTCTGGATGTCGTTCTGTAAAGACGTCGCCCGCGGTGTTGATCGACTCCGAGCAGACGATTCCGCCGAGCGAGATGCAAGCGATTTCGGTCGTACCGCCTCCGATGTCGACTACCATGTTTCCTTCGGGGGCTTCGACGTCGAGTCCGGCACCGAGCGCGGCGGCCATCGGTTCGTAGATCATATACACCTCGCGGCCGCCGGCGTGTTCGGCCGAATCGCGCACGGCCCGGATCTCCACGTTGGTCGAGCCGGACGGGAATGCAGATCACCATGCGCAGCGAGGGTGCGAAGAGGCTGCCCGAGGTCTTGACCTTTTGATCATGCCGCGCAGCATAAGCTCCGTGGCGTTGAAGTCGGCGAGCACGCCGTCCTTGAGCGGGCGGATGGTCTTGATGTTCGGATTTGTTTTCTCGTGCATCTGGCGGGCCTGCTGGCCGATGGCGACGAGTTTTCCGGTATGCTGGACGTCGAGTGCGACGATCGAAGGTTCGTCGACGACGACCTTTCCGTTGTAAATTATCAGCGTGTTGGCCGTGCCGAGGTCGATGGCCAACTCCTGTGTCAATGAAAAATTCCATATTCCTACACCCAACTGTTCTGTTTCGTGAAATGCTTTATTCTCAATCCGATATGCACCCGCGACGCCGCTTCGGGCTTCGGCGGATGACATATCCCGACAAAGGTAGCAAAAGCTCCCGGAACTTTTTGTATTTTATTCTGATTTTTTTAATTACATT
>VOFG01004252.1_pt1 | contig 36315 bp, 58 predicted proteins | sample 5384171 | NCBI WGS metagenome assembly VOFG01 (sample SAMN12384726, study PRJNA508395) | human gut metagenome | isolation source: healthy gut F | host: Homo sapiens
TGCCGCTGCCCACCCACCAGGCAGGGAGGCCCCCTGCGCCCCCGCCAGGGCGGCCAGGGCGGGCACCCAGGCCCGCCACCGGGCCCAGGTAAGAGGTAAGCAGCAGATAGGCGCCGCCACCGCCTGGGCCTGCCTGCTTGAGCACCTGTTCCTCCGGGGGGATCTGGGATCTACCCTCCTGCAGCAGGAAGATGGCCTGTTCGAAGTACCTCTGGTCCGGGGTGGACCACTCACCACCCGGCGTAGACCCTTTTAATTATGGTTACTACTCCTTCCGTTTCCAGTATGGACGGAAGGGCGGGGTTTATACCAGGCGGGACCTTACCCCAGCAGGTCTGGGTGGTACACTTGGGTCTGGCGGTGGCGGAGGTAGTTGAGGAAATCGTCTTGGGCGGCGGTGTCCGCCAGGTCGATGTCGGCCAGGAGCAGGGCCTCGCTCCGCGGATCGGCCTGGGCCAAAATCTTCCCAGTGGGGTGGAAGGCCCCTGCTCTGGCCGCAGTAGTGGAACCGCTTTTCCGTGCCCACATAGTTGCAGTAGAGGGTGTAGATCCGGTTTTCCATGGCCCGGGTGTGCATGTAGACGAAGTGGTAGTCTCATGGGGGGGTCATGTTGGCTGCCCCCATGCAGATGAGCTTGGCCCCGTCCAGGGCCAGGGAGCGGGCGGTCTCTGGGAACTCCCCGTCGTAGCACACCAGAAGGCCCATCCGGCCGAAGGAGGTGTCAAAGGCCGGAGGGTGGGGCCGAGGGTCGAACATCTTCTCCTCCCCGCCGAAGAAGTGGGTTTTCCCTGGACGCTTCGGCCACGGAACCGTCCCGGTCGATCATCACCAGGGCGTTGTAGGGCTTGCCGCCGGGGTGGGCCACAGGCAGCCCACCACCAGGCCCAGGGAGAGGGCGCGGGCCTTTTCCCGCAGCACGAGGAGGAGGGGCCGTCGGGCACCGGCTCGGCAGTTCCTCAACCGATCCCGGATGAGGTAGCCGGTGAGGAACATCTCCGGCAGCACCAGGAGGGAGGCGCCCCGGGCATGGGCGGCCTCCATGGCCCGCAGGGGCCCGGGCGAGGCTGGCCTCCTTGTCATAGGGAGGATGTGGTTTGCCAAATGGCAGCGGTGAAGGGGTTCATGGGGGATTCTCCTTCCGATTCCAGTGGGGTGGGGGGCTGCCGGATCGGCAGGTGGTCCCTTCTGGGACCTTTGCAGGTTGAGAACCTGCGACGTGGGTTCCCGCCCGACTCCGGGCGGGGGAGCCTCCGGAGAAAGCCGGAAGAAAAACGCCGGGGCCCCCCTGGACTTGATTTAGGGCCCGCTCGCTCGTTTTGGCGTGGTGGGGCGCAGCGAGGCGATCGTGGGGCTATTTTCGGGGCCCATGCCCGTACCCTGATTTGGAAACTTTCTTTCGCAAAGATGCTTTCCAGCATATTTTCCCTCGAAAAATGCGTCCCAAATCGGTTTTAGGATATCGGTAGTAATAGCCCTTGAACGGATCAGAGGCAACCAACCCAAAAACCAGCGAGTGGGAACGAGCGGCTATAAAAATGGGGTCCAGGGGGCTTGTCCCTGGTGTTCTTTCCCCGACTTTCTCCAAAGAAAGTCGGGCTCCCCCCGCCGGAGTCGGCGGGGCCCCCTGGGCGCTGCGCCCCAAAGGCGGCTTCCGAGCTGCCCACCCGTAGGTACGTACCAGCCCCCGCATCTCCGGGCCGGGATAAAGTGACGCGCCGGGATGCGGCGCGTCTTTGGATGACTGCAATTAGTCGGTCACGTAGGGCAGCAGGGCGACCTGGCGGGCGCGCTTGATGGCCTCGGTCAGCTGGCGCTGATGCATGGCGCAGGTGCCGGTGGTTCTGCGGGCAGAATCTTGGACCGCTCCGAAAGGGAACCGGCGCAGCTTGGCAGCGTCCTTGAAGTCGATGTGCTCGACCTTGTCGACGCAGAAAGTACACACCTTACGGCGCTTACGGCCGCGGGGCCGTTCTCTCATCCATAGCCATGAGAGCAAACCTCCTTATATAGAGTAAGAATCAAAAGTGGTCTGAGGGACCTCTCGAAGAGAGAGGCTCAGAAGGGCAGCTCACCGTCGTCGTCGGTGAGGTCAGCGAACTCGATCCACCATGGGGGCTGGTTAGCGGGTAACCGCCGCCGGAGACGGGGGGCGCTGCTGTCAGCCGGAGCGCCATAGCCCCCTCGGGGCTGGGGGCACCGCCGCTGCCTTCGCTGTCCCGGCGGGAGTCGCCGAAGTAGACGTTGTCGGCCACCACTTCCGTGGCGTAGCGGCGGTTGCCGTCCCGGTCGGTGTAATCGCGGGTCTGGAGTTGCCCCTCCACGATGGCCAGCCTGGCCCTTGGTGAGGAAGCGGGAGACGAACTCTGCCGTCTGCCGCCAGGCCACGATGTTGATGAAATCCGCCTTGCGCTCGCCGGTTTTCCCGGTCCCAAAGTCCCGGTCCACGGCCAAGCGGAAGGGAAGCAACGGCGATGCCGTTCTGGGTGTGGCGGAGTTCCGGGTCGGCCACCAGCCTGGCCCTGTAAAAGATCTTGTTCAGCAAGCTGGGTTTCCCCCTTACTCGTCCTTGCAGATGATCATGGAGCGCATGATCCCTTCGGTGATCTTCAGCACGCGGTCCAGCTCAGCCAGGGGAGCGCGGGGCTGCGGTGAAGGTCATCAGGACGTAGTAGCCCTCGTTCAGGTCGTCGATGGGATAGGCCAGCCGGCGCTTGCCCCAATCGTCGATGGCGGCCACGGTACCCTGGGTCTCCACCAGCGCCTTGAACTTCTCGATCATGGCGGCGATGGCCTCCTCCCCCAGGGCGGGGTCCAGGATGTGACCACTTCGTAGTTTGCATTTACCTTTGCCATAGTTTCTTGCACCTCCTTATGGACATTTGGTACAGTCCCTGCTTAAAGGATATGCCTGCGGATAGACAGGCTATATTATTATACTGGAAATCCGGGATTTGTCAAGGGATTTTGGCGGATTTTTTCGGGGTCAGGGCAGGGTGCACCGGGTACAGCCCGTGGCGGTTGCAGTAGCAGGCGTAGACCCATTTCATCCGCGCAGCTTCAGCCGGGTTTCCGGGTTCTTCGGGGTAGAGCTTGATCAGCTGGACCCCTTCGTCGGACACCCCGGCCAGGAAGGAGATGAAGTGCCCCTTTTCATGGGGTGGTTCAGGGTGACGTAGACCTCGTCCTCCACCGGCTCCACGGTGATGGCATGGTCTTCGTCGGGGCCCGGGTGCCCAGCGGGGGCAGGGTGAGGCCGCAGCAGCTGAGCACCGCCGCCCCGGTGCTGTGGATGATGTTGCCGCAGATGGGGCAGACGTACCCACTTGGCCCGGAGCAGGTTGCCGGAAGCGCGGTTGGCGTTGGTGACGCAGTCCCGGAGAGCAGCTCCATGACGGAGATGTCCAGGCCTGGGCCAGGGGCCTCGATGAGGGTGATGTCGGGGTAGCCTTTGGCGGTCTCCCCACTTGAGACGGCTTTGTCGCTGACCTGAGCCGGGCGGCCAGCTGGGCCTGGGTGAGGCCTTTCCTCCCGCAGCCCTTTGATGACGGCTCCTGTGACGTATGGATTCATGGTTTTCTCCTCCTTTGCCCTGTATCTTACCACGGGGCGCGAAAAAGGCCACCCACCTACGGGGCGTAGAGAGTGGCGGGACGGGGAGGCGCCTTTTGGGTGGGAAAATCTTTTGGCATATTCTTCTTCCAGACGGGGCACACTTCCCATGAGGTGATAGCCATGGATTTAAACCGTTTGACCAATGAGGCCTACAACGCCCTATGTCAAGGGCAAGGCCAAACCCTCCCCATGGGGAAGAACCTGTGTGGGCCTTCCTGGTGGGGGCGGGATCTGCCTGGTGGGCCAGGCCCTGCTGGACGGGTATGCCAGCCTCGGCCTGGACCTGACCCAGGCCAAGACGGCGGTGTCCATCACCCTGATCTTTGTCACCGCCCTGCTCACAGGCATCGGGGTGTTTGACCGCTTTGCCAAGCACGCCGGGCGGGGACCCTGGTGCCTATCACCGGGTTTGCCAACGCGGTGGTGGCCCCGGCCATGGAGTTTAAGCAGGAGGGGATGATCACCGGCACCGCCGCCAAGCTCTTCCCCGTGCCGGCCCGGTGCTGGTCTACGGCATCTCCGCCAGTGTGGTGTATGGGGTGGTGCTGTATATCGCGCAGCGGGTAGGGGGGGTAGTGATTACCCGGCCAAGGGCCCCAAGTTCATTCTAGTATAATCCCCTGGCAGAGCCAGGGGGATTATACTTTTCAGCCGCAAGGGGGCCGTTACATCCGCTGCACCGCGTCGGTGGCCAGGGCCGACCGCTCGCACTCCTCGGCGGGAGAGGGTGACCTGGGAAGCACAGGGGCTTCTTCATGGTCTCGGCGGCGTAGCTCAGGCCGTTGGTGCGCTCGTCCAGGAGGGGTTGTCGATCTGGTTGGGGTCCCCAGGAGATGATCTTGGTGCCCATCCCCGCCCGGGTGATGATGCCCTTGGCCTGCTTGGGGTGAGGTTCTGGGCCTCGTCGATGATGAGGTAGGTTTTGGTCACCGACCGGCCCCGGATGAAGTTCAGCGCCTGGGCGCTGATCAGGTCCCGGGCGAAGAGCTCCTCGATCTTCCCCGACAGGCTTCGCTCTCGTCGGCGAAGCGCTCGTCCTCGTTCTGGTCCACCAGGAGCTCCAGGTTGTCGATCACCGGCCGGAGGGGGCGATCTTCTCCCCTCGTCCCCGGGGGAGAAAGCCGATGTCGTCGTCGAAGTGGACGTTGGGCCGGCTGATGAGGATGCGGCGGTAGGCCGGCGTCTCGGTTTCCAGCAGGGCGTGGAGTCCCACTGCCAGGGGTAGAAGGTCTTGGCGGTGCCCGCCATGCCCTTGACGATGACCAGGGGGCCTCCTCCGCCCCGGTCATCAGGGACTCCTGGAGGAAGTACTGCCCCACGTTCCGGGGAGATGCCATAGGGCTTTTTCTTTTATAGGCCAGGGGGACGATTTTCTTCCCGTCAAACCGGCCCAACTGGGTCTTCTTGCTGACTGGTCGGCCCGGAGGATGACGAACTGGTTGCACACCAGGTCCACGGGTTTCCGCTCTCCCAGCTCATTGGTCTGGTACACATCCTCTGGGTCGATGGCCTTCTTGGGAAGGCCTCAAACTTCTTTTTCGGAGACGAACACCCGGCCCCGGCCGGTGTACTGGTCGGCGCTCACCGGGGCCTGCTCGGAGGTGAAGTCCTCTGCTTAAGCAGCCCCAGGATCTGGGCCTTGATCCGCAGGAGGATGTTCTTGGTCACCAGCACCACCCGTCTTTTGGCTGGCCCGGAGGGCCTGGCACACCTGCAGGATCCGCCGGTGGTTGGGGTAGCCGGGAAACTCTGTGGGGAGGGGGACGTCCACGCAGTTGGTCTCCACCCGCAGCCAGCCGCCGTTGGGCAGGGGCACGCCGGAGAGAGATTGCCCTGGGCCCGGAGGGCCTCCAACCGGCGGATGGCCTGGCGGGCGTTGGTGCCCTGCGGCGCCTCGGCGCCTTTCAGGGCGTCCAGCTCCTCCAGGACCACGATGGGAGGACGATCTGGTTGTCCTCAAAGGCCTCTAAGGCGTATGAGTCTGAGGAGGACGCTGGTGTCCAGTACATAGGTTTTTTCCATGGGATGCCTGCCTTTCCAAGATCAGAGGGGATGATGCTTCCACCCCCATTGTAAAAGACCCGGCAGCCCCCTTCCATCTGGTTTTGGTGAAATTTTGGGGAAATCCCTGTGCTCCCCCGGCCCCTCAGACCACCATGCCCACGGCACAGAGGGGGCCAGCACCGCCCCATGGCGTAGTTGAAGGGGCCGGTAGTGCTTGGTGAGGAAGGCCTGGAACAGCCCTCCCCCGCCGCGGCCCAGGTCATAAACCCGGCGGTGCCCACCAAGGTCAGCAGGAGGCTGTACCACCATGGTGCCGCTGCCCCCGGCGGGTTTGCTCCGGGCCACGTGGACGGCCAGCCAGAGGATGTATCCCGCCCCCACGTACCGCAGGGCCTGGGAGAGGGTGGGGAGGAAGTGGTTGAGCTGGTAGCAGAACAGGGCGCACACCGCCATGACGCAGAAAAAAAACCTGCGATGATCCCCAGCAAGGTGTTTTCCCCCGGGCCCAGCTGTTCTGACTGACGGTGTGCAGGGCCAGCACGTTGTTGGGCCCCGGGGTGAAGCTGGTCACCAGGGCGTAGGGGAGATAGGATACAAAAATCGAAGATAGCACTTAAGCCAAACGCCTCCTTTTCTGGTAGTCTACCCCAAAGAACCGGGAAATAAAATTGAAAGATTCGATAAAATGATTCGATTTTATCGAACCAATGGAAGGGAGCGGGGCCGTATGGATCTCAAGTACCTGAACACCTTTCGTACCATTGTGGAGGAGGGCAGTTTCTCCCGGGCGGCGGAGCGACTGAACTACACCCAGTCCACCATCACCTTTCAGATGGGGCAGCTGGAGGGGGAGCCTCCGCCCAGCTGTTTGAAAAGGTGGGGCGGGGTGGATGGTCCTCAGCCAGGCGGGCCAGCGGCTGCTGCCCTATGTGGACCAGGTGCTGGACGCGGTGGACCAGATGCGTTTTTTTCCAGGAGGACCTGGCCCAGTGCCGGGGGGACATTACCATCGGAGTGGCGGAGACCTTGCTGTGCTACTCGCCTGCCCCCGGTGCTGAAGGCCTTTTCACCGGCAGGTCCGGGGCGCGGCTCTTCATCCAGTCCATGAACTGCTACGACATTCGGGACGGCCTGTTGGCCGGGGCACTGACGGGGATCTTTACCAGGACATTGGGGGCTGGGGGACCAGCTGACCACCTACCCCCTGGGGCAGTGCCCTGTGGTCCTGGTGGCCGCCCGGGGGTGCAGGCCCTCTGCCCGGACTTTACCCCCCGGCCAGCGCCTGCCGGTGCCCCTGCTGACCAACGAGCCCAACAGCATCTTCCGCCAGCAGTTTGAGGGCTACCTCCGGGAGAAGGACATCCGGATGGACCACACCATTCAGCTGGCAGCATCCCCACCATCCAGCACCTGGTGGAAAATGAGGTGGGGGTGACCTTCCTGCCCCGGTTCACCGTGGAGGAGGCGCTTGGCCGACGGCCGACTGGTGCAGCTTCCCGTGGACATGGCGGCCCCCACCTCTCTCCCGTGTGCGCCCACCACAAGGGAAGTGGGTCAGTCCCCTGCTCCAATGCTTTTGGACCTGGTCACCCAGACTCCGCTGCTGTGAAATCCCCGGGACACTCGTCCCGGGGGATGGTCTTTTCATGGGGAATCTCATTTGAACTTCACAGCGGTGCCGTAGGCGATGACCTCTGCCGCCCCTGCATGACGGTGGAAGAGGCGTAGCGGATGTTTACCACCCCTGTCGGCCCCAGAGCTTCGGCCTCGCCCACCATGCGTTTGGTGGCCAGGCCCGGGCCTCGTTCATCATGTCGGTGTAGGCCTTCAGCTCACCGCCCACCAGGGTTTTGAAGCTCTGGGTGATGTCCCGGCCGATGTTTTTGGATTGGATGGTACTGCCCTGGACCGGGCCGAGGGTCTCCAGCTCCTTGCCGGAGATGTAATCAGTATTGACTAAGATCATCTTCTTCTCCTCCATTGATTTCACGAATTCTTGACCGAGCCGCCCCGATCAGGACCAGGGCAGCGGCCAGCAGCAGGGGCGGCCAGGACCCAAAAGGGGGTGCCCCCAAAGGTGTGCCAGGCCCATGCCACCCCCGGCGCCCTGGAGCGCCAAGGGGACCAGCACAACCAGCACAGAGAGCCAAACGCCCACTTTTTTTCCACGGTGAGAGGCCATGGTGCGCCCTCCTTTCCCATTACTCGATGTCCAGTTCCGGCGGGACGTCAATCTCGTCGGAGACATATTTCCCATTCTTCTTCCGTTGGCGGACGCATTCGGTGAGCAGATACTCAATCTGCCCGTTCACCGAGCGGAAGTCATCCTCCGCCCAGGCCGCGATGGCGGCGTACAGCTTGGCGGAGAGGCGAAGGGGAATCTGTTTTTCGCGTCCTTTTACTCTCAGCCATGGCGGCACCTCCGGGGATCAGTAGAGGCTGCCGGTGTTCACCACAGGCTGGGCTTCGTGGTTGCCACAGAGGACCACCAGAAGGTTGGAGACCATGGCGGCCTTCCGCTCCCTCATCCAGTTCTACCACACCGCTCTGGTTGAGCCGTTCCAGGGCCATCTCCACGGTGCCCACAGCCCCTTCCACGATCATCTTCCGGGCGTCGATGATGGCGGAGGCCTGCTGCCGCTGGAGCATGGCTGCGGCGATCTCGAGGCATAGGCCAGGTGCGTGATGCGGACCTGGAGGATCTCTAAACCGGCCTCCTGGACCTTGACTGGAGCTCTTCCCGGATCCGGGCGGCCACCACTTCGCTGGAGCCGCGGAGGCTCTCCTCGTCGGGGTGGACGTCTCCGGTGGCCTCCGCCCCCGGGGCGATGTCGTAGGGGTAGAGGCGGACGATGTTCCGCAGGGCGCCGTCGCACTGGAGGGAGAGGAACCCCTTGTAGTTGTCCACGTCGAAAACCGCCTTCACCGTGTCCACCACCCGCCAGGTGACGGCGATGCCGATCTCCACGGGGTTGCCCAGGCAGTCGTTGATCTTCTGCCGGGCGTTGCTCAGGGTCATGATTTTCAGGGAGACCTTTTTGCTCGCTGCCTCCTTGGGCTGGCCGTGGAAGACCCTGCCAGGGCGGCCAGGAGACCGCCGCTGCCCTTTGGCGGACTCAATGTCCGGGCTCTGGTTCATCTGGGTTTTTGGCGGCGGGGTTCACGGCCACGCAGAAGGGGTTGACGTAGTAGAACCCCTCCCCTTCAGGGTGCCCACATACTTGCCGAAGAGGGTGAGCACCAGGGCCTCCTGAGGGCCAGCACCTTCAGCCCCAGAAAGAAGATCCAGCCCAGGCAGAGGTAGACGATGCACACCACCATGGGGGCCACCATGGCTTCCACGGCGAAGAGGATGGTGCCGATCACCGCCAGGACATACAGGGCCAGGGTCAGCAGAAGCACGAGCATGCCGTGTTTCTTGTTGGTAAGGATGGTTTCTGTCATAGGAATCTCCTCCTAACGTTCTATTTGATATCAAAATAATATCATATAGAATCGGAGGCGTCAAGGGGAAACTGGCGTATTTTTAGGGGCAGCCCACCGGAAGGAACAGGAAACAGCCCACCAAGGACAACACCAGCGCCGTCCCGGAAGGAACCCACGGCACGAAGGCAAACAGGGTGGTGCACAGCGAAAGGAAGAACGAGGGGAGAGACGACGGCATAACAGCACTCCTTCCAGGGAAATAATTGATATCCAAATGGATATCACCAGCCCATGATAGCATTGGTTGGGATTACTGTCAAGATATCCAAATGGATATCAATGGAGGGGAGCCATGGGATATTACCGACGGATCCGCGACCTGCGGGAGGACCACGACCTGACCCAGCGGGCAGCTGGCTGCCAAGCTGGGTATGACCCAAACCCAATACTTCCGTTATGAGCAGGGGTACCGGGACGTCCCCAGTGACATTTTGATTGCCCTGGCCGACCTCTACCAGACCTCCACCGACTATATTCTGGGGCGCACCGACGACCCCGGTTTTTCGGCGGAAGCCGCCGGTAGGGAAAATGGCGACGGACGAAAGTTTCCTTGCCAAGGATGGAAGGATATGGTATACTACAAAAAGGAGTAAAATCGAAGGTTAAGGGATAGCTACCTGGAAAACAGCCATTGTGACGGACACCAACAGCAGCATTACCCCTCAAGAGGCCAAAGAGATGGGCATTTACTCATTCCCATGCCCTTTTTATCGATGGCGAAACCTATCTGGAGGGGAAAACCTGTACCCATGAGACCTTTTTCCACCTGCTGAAAGCGGGGGCAAAGGTGAGCACTTCCCAGCCGTCTCCCGAGACGATCACCTCTCTATGGGACCCATGCAGACCTATGACCGGGTGCTGCATTTTCCCATGTCCTCCGGCCTCAGCGGTTCCTGCGAAACCGCCAAAGGGCCCTGGCCCAGGACTACGACGGCCGGGTGCTGGTGGTGGATGACCATCGGATCACCCTCACCCTGGCCCGGTCCATCCGCAACGCCGTGTCCCTGCTGGACCAGGGGAAGACCGCCGAGGAGGTCAAAGCCATCTTGGAGGGGGAGCGGACGCCTCCAGCATCTACGTGGCGGTGAGCACCTTGGAGTACCTGCGGAAAAGCGGCCGGGTTACCGCCGCTGGGGCCGCCATGGCCACCATCCTCCATATTAAGCCGGTCCTCCAGATCCAGGGGGGTAAGCTGGACGCCTATCGAAAGGTGCGGGGAATGCTCCACGCCAAGAAAACCATGATCGAGGCCCTCCGCCACGATTTGGCCACCCGCTTTTCCGGGATGCGAATGGCGGTTTACTCCGGCTACTCCGGCAGTGACCGTACCGTAGGCGACACTTGGCACGACGAGGTCCAGGCGGCCTTTCCAGAGTACAAGGTGCCCCCTCTGTCTCCCTGCCTCTGAGCATCTGCTGCCACACCGGCGAGGGTGCGGTGGGCCTGGGCTGCGCAAAGGTGTGGTAACCGAAGGCCGAAAACATCGGATAGAGAAGGGAAAGGAACGTGTTTTTCCAACACGTTCCTTTTTTTTCATGGGGAAAGGGTTTCATGAAAACTTAAGAAATTCTCTAGCCTTTCTTTTTTTTCCTCTCTATAATAAGTCGCATAGAAGAGGAGGCAGGGCCCATGCATCAACGACGCAAGTTAACCCTCTGTCTGGTGGCCGGGGTGCTGGTTTTGGCAGTGTCCGCCGCGGCGGCCTTTGGCAGTGTCAATGGATATGACCGCTATAAGCAGGCCGTCAAAGCAGCTGCTGACCCAAGAGGAAAACCTCACCCCTCCAGGCGCAGGTCAACCTGGCGATGGACGGGGCGGAAGTCTTTGCCTGGCAGGGCACCTACGCCAAGGACAGGGCGGACAGTGCCAGAACCAGCTGTACCCACTCCGGGGGGGGGAGGCCTACCGGGAGTTTTCCACCGTGCGGGATGGGATGCGCACCCAGTTTGTGGAGGACAGCCGCCTCTATACCCAAACCCCTGCGGTGCAGACCGGTTGGGCCGACCCCTGCTGGGCATCCAAGCCGACGACGAGATGACCCAGCGCATGGTGGACTTTGCCGAAATGGCCCTGGACCTTACGGGTGGGGGCCTGAAGAACAATGTGGTCCAGCTGGCCCAGGAAGCGGGGCAAACTTGTTACCAGATCAATGTGTCCCAGATTCAGTTCCCCAGTCTGTTTAACGCGGGCCTGTCCGTCCTGGCCTACTATATGATGGGGCAACCAGACCCAAGCTATTTGGAGTATGAGGACTACTATGGCCTTCTTTTGCCCAGTATCAGGCCGCCACTGGGGTGGCGGTTCCCCAGGACGTGCAGGAACGCTATGCCCACGGAGACATTACCACCGCTTGGTACGAGGCCAACCAAGACCTGCTGACCGGTTTGGACACCTTTGCCAGCACCTGGTCTGCCCAGTATGACCAGTGGAAGGACACGCACCGAGGGGTCCTCTATGTGGCGGCAGACGGTGCTGCCCAAACGTACAACACGGTGGCAGAGTTCCTGGCCGCCCACCCCGGAACGGAAGTTCTCCTACCTGGAATACTACCTGGCGGGGGATGTGGCAGTGGATACGGTGGCCAACCTCTTTTCCCTGGACCAGGACGGCCGCTTGACCGGCAGCCAGGTGGAGGTTACCCTTACCAGCACCGATGAGGCGGGAACCCGCCACACCCTTCCAGGCCTCTGATCTGACCTTGACCAATACGGGACCACTTCTGTCCCTCCCCTGGATGTGGGGGGCGGGAGCTGCGGACCTGATTCCCATTCTCTCTCTCGGCTTGTGCTGCGCAAGCTGCACCGTTCCCCGGGCTGCTCCTGTCCCCGGGGAACGGTGTTTTTCTCCGCAGCAGGGAACCCCTGGGGGAGGATTTCCGCTTTTTTAATGAAATTTTAATGGATTCCCTATTCTTTTTTCAGAGATCTACGGTATAATAGCAACCAGTAAAGAAACCGGTTCGTTCCGGTTCTCCATGGAAAAGGAAAAAAAGCTCCACGCAAGCTGCATTGTTTTTGAAAAGGAGGAACTATGATGAAAACGCAATCGACTGCCTGGTCTGCCTGGCAGCCGGGGTGCTGATCCTGGCGGTGTTCGCCACAGCGGCCTTTGGCAGTGTCAACGGTTACACCAAGTATAAGGAGGCGCTGAAGTCCCTGGCGCTGGAGACGGACAATTTCACGGCCACGGGCACCATGCAGGTCAACTATGATGGGAAGAGATCGCCAGCCTCCAGCAGGATTTTTGCCATGGAGGGGCAGAACGTCTATTCCCATTCCGTTTCCAAGGACGCCTCCGGCCAGATGGAGACGTATGACACCCTGCTGGACGGGGGTGCGCACGGAGTTCAATATGAACGACAAGTACTATTACCAGGTGGATTATGGAACCAACCAGGACACAACCCTGGCCTCCAACCTGCTGGGCATCGACACCGACGATGAGATGGCCAACCGCATGGTGAACTTTTGGAGATCGCCGCCGACACGGTGGTGGGCGAGCTGAAGAACAACTTCGTCCAGGGTGGGCAAGGAGAATGGGGTCACCCAGTATCAGATTGAGATCGCCCAGAACCAGGTGCCCTCCCTGGTGAACGCCGGGCTCTCCCTCTTTGCCTACAGTGTGGACGCCTCCAACCGGGAGAACTACACGGTGAACTTTGCCGATTACTCCGCCACGGTCATCCACAACTACGAGTCTACCACCGGCGAGACCCTGCCGGAGGAGTTTAAGGACGGCTATAACAACGGCTATGACGACGCTTGGTATGAGACCTACGGCGACCTGCTGGACAAGGTGGAGGAGGTCAACGCCACCAACTGGGAGGATAAGTACTACAACGTCCTGAACGAGCAGGGCGGCGGTATCGTCTATGTGAACACGGACGGCTCCTACGACTACTATGCCGACTATGACGCCTTCGCGGCAGCCCACCCCGAAGCGGTGGGGGACAGCCTGGAGTCCTACGTGGGCCAGGACCTGAACCTGGAGAAGGTGCTGTGCACCTTCGGCGTGGACGACCAGGGCCGCCTCACCGACAACCACATTGAGGTGACCTTCCAAACCACCGAAAAGGACGGCAGCAGCCACACCCTGGTGCTCACCGGGGATGTGACCCTCACCAACTACGGCACCACCACCATCCAGCCCCTGGATGTGGGGGACCGGACCCCTGATCACCTACTAACCAGACCCCTCACATGATGCGGCAGGAGCACCCTGGAGGCCTGTGGCCTTCGGGGTCCTGCCGCCCTTCGCGGGTCTTTGGGACCCCTGTGGAAAGGAGTACAACCCTTGGACACTGTACTGACCTTGGACCATTTCTCCAAGATTTACCCCAACGGCCGGGGTGCCGGAACATCACCTTCTCCGTGGAACGGGGGCAGGTGGTGGGGCTGGTGGGCCCCAACGGTTCGGGGAAGACCACCATCATGAAGTCCATCACCGGCCTGGCCCAGCCCTCGGAGGGGACCATCACCGTCTTCGGCGCCAATGTGGCCCACCGGGAGCAGGCCTTGGCCAAGGTGGGCTCCCTCATTGAACAGCCGCGCTGTATGAACATCTCACGGCCCAGGACCACCTGCGCATGGCCGCCCGGTACTACCGGGACGTGGACCAGGCCAGGATGGACCGGGTGCTGGAGATCGTGGGCCTGGCCCCCTACAAAAAGGGAGCGCTGCGGCAAGTTCTCCCTGGGCATGAAGCAGCGGATGGGCCTGGCTCTGGCCCTCCTCTCCCAGCCGGAACTGATGATTTTGGACGAGCCCACCAACGGCCTGGACATTGAGGCCACCGTGGAGGTCCGGGAGATCATCCTCCGCCTGGCCAAGGAAAAGGGGGTCACCTTCCTGGTGGCCAGCCACCTGGCCTCAGAGATTGAGAAAATGTGCGACAAAGTGCTGGTGCTCCACGAGGGGAGATGCTCTCCTTCGACACCAAGGAGGAGGGCCCTGCGCCTGCACCCCTCCCTGGAGGACTATTTTTTGGCCAAGGTGTGGATAAGAAGGGCACCGTCATCCTGTGAGCCCGGGGCAGGGCCCTGGGACAGGCCGGTGTTTGGCTGAGCGTGGTAAGGAGGATGTGGATGGAAACGTTTTTGTCCAGTTTAAGTAATGAGCTGTTCAAGCTCCGCAGACGGAAGAAGTACCTGGTGTTTCTCATTCTGGGGTGCGCCATCTGCGTGATCAGCGCCCTGCGGGTGCTTTTTTTTTTTGGTCAACTATCTCACCGATGGAAGTGTGGATCCCGCGGCGGTGCTGGGGGGCTCATGTCCTCCAACCTCACCTTTATCCTGCTGATCTTCCTCCCCCTCATGGCGGTGATGGCGGCCAGCGACCTGTTTGTGGCGGAGCAGGCGGACCACACCATCCGCTTTGCTCTCATGCGCCCGGTGGGAAGGGGGAAGCTCTTCTTCTCCAAGGCCCTGGCGGTGTTTGTGCTGTGCGCCTTTGACCTGGCGGTGATGTACCTGGTGACCACCCTGGCCCAGGTGGGCCTGGGCAGGGGGCACCGAAGGGGTGCTCACCAGCCTGGGGGCCTGCCTGCTGGACCTGATCCCCCTGGCGGTGCTCATCCTGTTTTTCTGCCTGGTCAACCAGGTTGGCCGGGGGTCGGGGCTCACGGTGCTGCTGTGCGTGGTGTGTTACATCGGTCTGCTGGTGTTGGGGACCTACCTCCCCGCGGTGGGGGACTGGTGTTCACCGGGTATCTCCGGTGGCACAACCTGTGGATCGGCATCACCCTCCCCTTCTTCTCCCTGCTGCCCCGGATTGGGCTGCTGGCGGGGTACGGGCTGGTGTTCGGCTGCGGCGGGTACTGGCTCTTTGACCGGAAAGAGGCCTGAGTCACATCATACATTGCGGAGAAAGGGGGCGGGCGACATGCCCAAGAAGACCACATTGCGCCAGCAGTTTCTCCGGGCCGGTCTGCTGATGCTGGTGCTGTCGCTGGTGTTGGGCCTGGGGTCATCATCGCGGTGATGGTGGTGTTCTGCCAAAGAGTTCCCGACGGGGAGAAATTTTTGGCGGAGAGCCTGGCCTTCCTCTTTGGGAAGGAGACCATGGGCCCCAGCGGCATGGTGCCCTACCTGGTGCTGGCCGGGGTGGTGCTGTGTCTGCTGGTGGGGGGTGTGCATCCTGGTGACCCACCGGCTCACCGGGCGGATCACCGCCACCCTGAAAACCCTCCGCCGGGCGGCAGACAACCTGCGGGACGGGGAGCTGGACTTTCAAATCCTCTCCTGCGAGCTGCGGGAGCTGGATGAGCTCAGCCAGTCCCTGGAGAGCGTCCGCCAGCGCCTGAAGGCCACCGCCGTGGCGGAGGCCAGCGCCCAGGAGGAGCGGGGCCTGCTGATGGCCAACCTCTCCCACGACCTGCGCACCCCCATTACCGCCATCAAGGGGTATGTGGAGGGGATCCAGGACGGCATTGCCAACACCCCGGAAAAGCAGCGCCACTACCTGGACATCATCTATAACAAGTCCCTGGTGATGGAAAAGTTGGTGCGGAACATGTCCGACTTTTCCGAGTACGAGCTGGGGCGGATGCAATACCATTTTGAGTACGTGGACATGAGCCCCTTCCTCCGGGATCTGGGGGAGGAGTACCAGGAGGATGCCCGGCAGAACGGCATGACCTTCTCCAGCCAGATTCCCCAGGGGCGGTACATCGTCACCGCCGACCGGGGAAAGCTGAAGCGGGTGCTGGACAACCTCATCTCCAACGCGGTGCAGTATGGCCGCCCCGGCGGCGCCATTGCCCTGTCTGCGGAGGAGTATGAAAAGGGCCTGGTGATCCAGGCCTCCGACAACGGAAGGGCATCAGCCCCCAGGCCCTGAGCCATGTGTTTGACAGTTTCTTCCGGGCGGACACCGCCCGCACCAGTTCCGTGCCCGGCAGCGGCCTGGGGCTGGCCATCTGCCGGAGCATTGTGGAAAGCCACCACGGAAAAATCTGGCTCACCAGCGAGGAGGGAGAGGGGACCCGGGCCTTTCTGTACCTCCCCTACAGAAGGAGGAAGGGGTGTTACGATGAAGATTTTAATCATTGAGGACGACCAGAGCGTGGCCGAGCTGGGCGGGACTACCTGGAGATCAACGGCGGCTTCCAGTGCGACCTGCACACCGACGGGACCCAGGGCCTCCAGGCGGCCCTCACCGAGGACTATGCCCTGGTGATTGTGGATGTGATGCTCCCGGGCCTCAGCGGCTTTGAGATCTGCCGCCGCCTCCGGGAGGAGAAGGACACCCCCGTCATCATCATCTCCGCCCTGGCTGACGACATTGACAAGGTCCGGGGCTTGGGCCTGGGGGCGGATGACTACATGACCAAGCCCCTCTCCCCCAGCGAGCTGGTGGCCCGGGTGAAGGGCCACATCCAGCGGTACCAGCGCCTGGTGGGCAGCCGGGAAAAGCCCCGGCCGGAGATTTTGAAGGTCCGGGGCCTGGAGATCGACCGGGAGAGCCGGCGGGTGTGGGTCAACGGCAAGGAGGTCAACATGACCAGCAAGGAGTACGACCTCCTCCTCTTCCTGGCCGAGCACCCGGACACGGTCTTTTCCAAGGACCGGCTCTTCGACCATGTGTGGGGGATGGATGCCTATGGGGATGTGTCCACCATCACCGTTCACATCAAGCACATCCGGGATAAAATTGAGCTCAACCCCGACCGCACCCAGTACATCGAAACCGTCTGGGGCGTGGGCTACCGCTTTCGGGGATAAGCGGGGGGCAGCCTGCCGCGGAAAACATCGAGATGCTGAGACCACCGTTTGGCTCCTGGCCAGGCGGTGTTCTCTTTTGAAACGGAGAAAAACAGCGCCCCAGGCCCAATGGGCCTGGGGGCGTGGTTGATCCGGGGCAAAGACAGGGGAGAGGGTGGAAAGGAAGGATATCAAGACAGAAAAGAGGGTGCCCTTGTCCCAGCGGCGGGGGTGTCCGAAAAAGGTTTCCGGAGGACGCTACACATCCTTTGTGCTGAAATAATACCTTAAAACGGCTGCAAAATCAAGAGGGAAATGCAGAAAATATCGAAAAGAACGGCAAAAATGAATGAGAGGAAAAAAAACTTTGCAGAATTTCTGGGCCGTCAGGAAACACAAGGCCCCTTTGCCGCTGGGGGCGGCAGGGGAGAAGCCGGGGCCCTGGCCGGTGACGGCGTAGGCCATGGCCTGAGAATTGACCGGGAGAACTGGCGGGTGGAAGGCAATGGCAAGGCGGTCAGCGTGACCTGCAAGGGGGACCGACCGTCTCCTCTTCCTGGCCGAGCATCCGGACACGGCCTTAGACCTCCCCGGCATACAGGACAGGAAACCCACCTTGGACTCTGAGCCAAGGTGGGCTTCCCGACAAAGGGACAGAAAAGGTGTAAAAAAGAGAAAGGGAGGAAACGGGGGCCTCAGCCCCCGGCAGGGTGGCAGCAGACCTGCACCCGGGGCGGCACAGCGGCCCGCTGGCTGATGTGCAGCAGCAGGTACTGGTGCTGGGGGAGAGCTCCGCCAGCGGCTCCTCCCGCCCCTGGTAGACCAGGGAGAAGGAGAGGTCCACGCCCTTTGCTGCGGCCAGAGTCTGCAGGGCGTGGAGGAAGGCGGCGCCTTTCCGGGTGAGGGAGACCCCAGGTACTGCCGGACAAAACCGGGGTCTGCCAGTTCCGGGTGGATGCCGTCCACCAGAAGGTAGTCCGGGGTCTGGTATCCTGCCGGGGGGAGGCAGCAGCCTAAGACGGCCTGTCCCAGGGGCACAGCCAGCGGCTTTCTGTTCCCCGTTAGGAGGGCAAGAAGGCGGCTGGCGGAGGTGGTAAGGGCGGTTCTTGGATTGGATGCGTTCATGGTATTCACCTCCGATAATGCAATGATACACCAATTGACCTGCAAAATCAAGAGGAAATCCCCGGAATTATGGGAAAATATGAATTATGTGAAAAAGTTTCATGCAAAAAAGAGGACCGGCAAACGAGCCCTCTTGGCGGAAGTCTCAGAAGGTGCTGATGGGCAGGTCCGGGTCCTCCCGGTCTTTTTCCACCTGCTGGATTTGGACGTAGTAGGCGAAGGTGTCGCTGACCTGGATCTTCACCCGGTCCCCACCTTGTGGCCCAGCAGGGCCTTGCCCACGGGGGACTCCTTGCTGATAAGCCCTTTCAGGGCGTCCTGCCGCAGGGGTGGTCACCAGCTGGATGGTCTCCTGGGTGCCGTCGTCCTCCACCAGGAAGGTGACCTTGTCGAAGAGGGCGATCCCCCTCCCCTGGGAGGTCCCGTCGATGACCACCGCGGTTTTGATCATGTTTTGGAGGTAGCGGATGCGGCTGTCGTTGCGGTTCTTCTCCCGCTTGGCCGCCTTGTACTCAAAGTTTTCACTGAGGTCGCCGAAGGAACGGGCCACCTTGACCTCCTCAATGAGCTGGGGGCGGAGGACTTGGATCCGGTGCTGGAGCTCCTCTTTCATCTTGTCGATGTCCACTTGGGTCAGTTCGTCGTGCATAAACAGTCGCCTCTTTTGAAAAAATCGGGAAGTCAGAGAAATTTGGGGGGGCAAGTCCGGGGTCCCTCGGCGGCCAGCAGGGCGCGGATGGACTGCTTCCCCGCCAGCAGCATCAGCTTGGAAGTGCCGTGGGCCAGGAGTTTCCCCTCCGCCGTTTTCACCGTGGCCTCCGCCAAACAGATGGACCGGCTAAAGCGGCCCGGATGACCCGGCCTTCCGCCACCAGCGTTCCCGCCCGGGCCATGCCCAGGTTGGTGACGGACAGGTCCAGAGAGGTGTATCCCTGGTCCTCGTCCATGTCGCAGTAGGCCGCCCAGTAGGCCGCCGTGTCAATGAGGAGGAGTAGGCGCCCCGTGAATGCTGCCGAAGGCGTTGCCGTGGCGGGCGTAGGAGAGGGAAGGGTCAGCTTAAACAGTAGCCTGGCTCCATGGCCTCAAAACGCATTCCGAGGAGGAGAAGTAGGGCGCCTGGGTGAGCAGGTCCATGAGGGCTTGGGTGTGTTGGGGGTTGACGGTGCGGGCCATGGGACGGCCTCCTTTTCTCACGAGTCCCTGCCAGTCCAGGGGATGCCAGGGGATGCTATCCCATTCAGTATAGCACGCCCCGCCTGTGGGAACAAGGGAGGACCAGATTTTCTCCGCCCCTTGACAAGGGGGCGGGGATCTGCTATCCTCCATACATACCGAAAGAATGTAAAGGAGGGAGCCCATGGCCCGCAACAAGCACCCCGAGGTGACGGAGGGAGCGGATCTTAGACGTGGCCCAGCAGCTCTTCCTGGAAAAGGGGTACGAGAATACCACCATCCAGGACATCGTGGACGGTCTGGGGGCCTGACCAAGGGGGGTGTACCACCACTTCAAGTCCAAGGAGGAGATCATGGACGCGGTGGGGGACCGGATGTTCCTGGAAAATAACCCCTTCGAGGCCGTCCAGGGCCGCACCGACCTGAACGCCCTGGAAAAGCTCCCGGGAGGCCATCCGCCTGAACCAGAGCGACCGGACACGCACCCGCTGGACGGTGCAGGCCATCCCCCTCACCTACAGCCCCGGGTTCTGCTGGGGATGATCGAGGCCAACCGGCGCATCCTCACCCCCTACTACCAGGCGCTGCTGGAGGAGGGGAACCGGGACGGTTCCCTCCGCACCGACTATCCCCGGGAACTGGCGGAGCTCCTCCCCCCTCCTCACCAGCCTGTGGCTGCTGCCCTCGGTATTCCCCGCCACCAAGGGGGAGATGAAGCGAAAGTTCCAGTTTCTGGGGGAGATGCTGGCGGCGATGGGGGGGTTCCCCTCTTCGACGAGAGCATCCGGGAAGTGGTGGGCCAGTTCTTCGACCAGATCCCGGAGGACCTTTGCCCCCAGACGCCAAAATAAGATTGCCGCAACGGCAATTTTATTTTCCGCTAATACATTCATTCGGTAGGTATGAAAAAGAAAAGGAGGTATCCCATGAAACCGATGTGGAACAACCGAAACCTGCGCCTGCTGGTCCTGGGCCAGGCCAGCTCCCTGGTGGGGAACTACACCTTGAAGTTTGCCCTGTCCATGTACATCCTGGAGGTGACGGGCTCTGCGGCCCTCTTTGCCACCTTTCCTGTCGGTGGCCATGGTGCCCACGATTGTCCTGTCGCCCTTTGGGGGATTCTGGCCGACCGGGGGACCGGCGGAGGATCATGGTCACCCTGGACGCCTGCGCGGGGCTGGCGGTGCTGCTGGCCGCCCTGACCCTGCCTCTGGGCCACGCCCTGGGTGTCATCGGCGCCCTATTGGTGGTGCTGTCCGTGTTGGGGGCCTTTGAGTCCCCCACCGTCCAGGCCTGCGTGCCCCAGATGCTGGAAGGGGAGGACCTGGTCCGGGGCAGCGCGGTGGTGGCCCAGGTCCAGGCGGTGGCCTCTGGCGACGCCCTTTCTGGGCAGCGTGCTCTATGCCGCTGTGGGGCTGGTCCCGGTGCTCTGGGGGGCGGCGGGCTGCTTTTTGGTCACCGCCCTGCTGGAGTGCTGCCTCCAACTGCCCCCGCTTACCCCGGTGGAGGGGCTGGGGGTTCGGGAAGTGCTGAAGCAGGACCTGGCGGCCAGCGGGCGGTTCCTCTGGCGGGAGGAGCCGGGGATGTTAAAGCTGCTCCTCCTGGCTGCCTTGGTGAGCTTCTTCCTGGCGGGGATCCTGGTGGTGGGGTTTCCCTTCCTGGTGCGCACTGTGCTGGGCCTCTCCGCCACCCACTACGGCGGGGGGCGGAGAGTGCCCTGGGGGTGGCGGCGGTGCTGGGGGAGCCTCTGGGTGGGCCTGCTGGCCGGGAAGCGGCGGCCGGTCCATCTGGGGCGGGCCATTGGGGCCGTTGGCCTGTGCCTGCTCCCGGTGGGGCTGGCCTTCCTGCTGCCCCCTGGGAACCTTGGGGCGGTATGGGGTGCTGGTGGCGGGGTTCTGCCTGTGCCAGTTTGGGTGCAGCTTCTTCTCCACCTATGCCATTGCCGCCATCCAGGGGCGGACCCAGCGGGGCTTATGGGGAAGGTGATGTCCTGTGTGTACACCCTCTCCTCTGCGCCCAGCCCCTGGGGCAGCTGGTGTATGGCGCCCTGTTTGACCGGTTTGCCGGCCAGGTGTTCTGGGTGCTCCCCTCCCCACGGCTTTGGTGGTGTGTGCCGTGGGTTTGGCCACCCGGGGGGCTTCTTCCGGCGGTGGGAGGGAAAGACACCGGCAGAGATAAAAGCAAAATTTGTCCGCTAAAATGCAATATATAATTGACATAACGGAAGATATCGTGTATACTCTCCCTGTCAGAAGCCGAAGACGGCGGAGGAGGTGCCCGTGAAGAACAAGAAACTGAAACTGGCCCGGCTGGAGCGGGACATGAGCCAAGCCGACCTGGCCCAGGCGGTGGGGGTCACCCGCCAGACCATCGGCCTCATCGAGTCCGGCAACTATAACCCCACCTTAAAGCTCTGCGTGGCCATCTGCCAGGCCCTAGGCAAAACCTTAAACGACCTGTTTTGGGAGGAGGAGACAACATGAAACACACCATCGAAGACGAACGCACCCGCGGCCTGAAGCGCCAGGTCCGGGGGAGGCCTACCTGCTCACCGCGGCCCTGCTGCTGGTGTCCCTGTTCTGAAGACCTACGGCCTGGGGCTGCCGGTGACGGCCTGCCTCACGGAGCTGGTGGTCCTGCTGGTGGGGGTGGTCTACCTGGCGGTGCGGAGCACCTTGGTAAGCTACGAGTTTGTGGACCCCAGCAAGGCCGGCCGGCGGCTGCGGGCCCTGGCGGTGGTGGCCATCAGCGCGGTGGTGGCGGTGGCCAACGCCGTCCGCAACTGGAATACCTACGGCGACCGGTACACCGGCCTGCTGGACGGCCACTTCCTGGCGGTGCCGGTGGTGACCTTCCTGGCCTGCGGGGCGCTGCTCTCCCTGGCCTTTTTCGTCCTGGGCCGGGCCAGCAGCGCCGGGCAGAAGCGGCTGGAACGGCAGATGGAGGACGAGGACGAGTGACAGCAAAAACACCCCGGCTGCCGGAGGACTTCCGTCCCACGGCAGCCGGGGTATTGTGGTTTAGGGGGCTCAGGGCCCGAGCATTTCGGCAGCGAAGGCATCCAGTTGGGCCTGCAAACTGGCGCCCTGGTCGCCGTAGCGGGACTGCAGATCGGCGGGGGGGTGGCATCGCCGATCCAGGTCCACAGCTGTTCCCCGTCCCGAATGGTCCAGCGGAAGGCGCAGTAGGGCTGGCTGGGACTGTTCCCCTGGGGTGAGCCAGGTGGCCCCGTCTATGGTTTCGGCGGCCATGCCCTGGTCCAGCAGGGGGCCAGGTTTCCCTCCCCTGGAGGCGGTAGTCCACGCGGTAGACCACGACGCCGTCGGTGTCAGAGGCCTCCTGGGTGACCACGGGGTCAGGGCGGTGAGTTCCGCCTGGGTGATGGCACCGTCGCTGCCGGCCTCTGCCAGCGTCTTTTGGAATTCTCCAATCCGCTGTGTCAGGAAGGACTGGACGTACCCGGCACCTCTTGAGGGACTTCCTCAGAGAAGGTAGATGTGATAGAAACCCCGTTGTGGTGCTGGGCGAACACCTCCCAGGCAAAGGTGGCGACATGGTCCTCGAAGGTGCCTTCCAGGCCGTGGTTGCCGTGGAAGTCAAAGGCCAGGGAATCGCTGTTGGTTCTGGAGACCAACTGCCAGGTGGTCTCTCCGTCCTTCTCCTCCCAGTAGAAAGCGTAGTAGGGCTGGCCGGCACTGGTCCATTCCGTAAGCCACATCCCGCCAGTGGGAGAGGGCTCGGCTTGGGCCCCGCCGGCCAACAGGTAAGCGGGCCCATTCCGCACATGGAGGCGATATTCCACGCGGTAGACTGCCACCCCGGCATCGCCGGTGGAGACCTCAATGGGAACGGGGGTCAGGCCGGTGAGCTTGGCCTCGGTGACGTATCCGCCCTCTGGTCCATTTTCGTTGTATCCAGCGGCGATGTCAGCGATCGCGTTTTCCGTCAGAACTGCCACGGCCTCCGGCACCTCGCCGTCAAACTCCCGCTGGATGGGGACGGCGCTGCTGGGGGCGCTGCCGGGAAGGTGCACCCCGCGGCGACAGCGACCAGCGCCAGCACGGCGACAGTGATACCGGCCTTCCGGCGGGTGCGCTGGGCGATGCGGGTGATCCGCTCCCCGGAGGGCCGGGGGCTGCCTTACCATGGTGGTGGCGGCGGTGAAGCGGTGGGAGGGTTTCCCACAGGTCAGGCGGAGCAGGGTGCGGGCGTAGGCCCCCGCTCCCCCTTCGCCCAGGGTGCGGATGGTGGCCTCGTCGCAGGCACTCTCCCCATCCCGGCGGGAGAGGACAGCCCCCACCACACCAGGGGGTTGTACCAGTGCAGCGCCACGCACACCCCCCCGCAGAAGGGTCCAGATGGGGTCCCCGTGGCGGAAGTGGGTGGTCTCATGGCCACGGCGTAGCGCAGGGCCTCTGGGTCCTCCAAAATCTTTGGGGGCAGGTAGATGGCCGGACGGGCCAGGCCGAAGAGACAGGGGGACTCCACGGCCTGGGTGACGTAGACGGGGCGGCGGGTCCCCGCCACCTCCACCGGCTGGCGGACCGCCGGAGCTGCCGGGCAAAGCGGAGGTTGGACCCGGCCAACCACAGGGCGACCGCTGCCATCCCCACCAGCCAGAGCAGGGGGTGAGCCCTTGGTTCAGGGAGAGGGTGGGCAGCCCTTGTCCTTCCTCTCCAGGGGAGACGGGGACGGTGGGGGCTTATCGGCGCGTCGGCGGCCTCCGGGGAGGCGGCCGGTGCTGGGTCGGCGGTCTGAATGCTGGGGACGGTGATACCCTCTGCGGCAGAATCCGCGGACAGAGGTGCTGGCGGCCAGGGTGGGGACGGCGTTGCCCACGGAGAAGGGGCCCACCCGAAGTTCACGGGGATCAGCAACCGCACCAGCACCAGGGCCCACAGGGCGTACTGGAGGCGGGGATCGATCCGGCCGCCCAGGGCGTAGCGCAGGCCGATCACGGCGGCGGTCAGGACGCAGGCGCTAAGGGATCCATTCCATCATGACGTTCTCCTCCATTTCTTGCAGCATGGCGTACAAGGCGTCAATCTCCTCCTGGGGCAGGGCTTGCTTTTTCGTCAGGGCACTGACCATGAGGCTGAGGCTGCCCTGGTAGACACGGTCCAGGAAATCCTCCGTCTCCTGGAGGACGGCCTCCTCCCGGCCCCACCAGGGGTCGGAAGGTTTTGAGGCCGGTTTCCGCATCGCTGGCCACGGCGCCCTTCCTCCAGCCTAAGCTGCAGGAGGGTGAGGGTGGTGCTGCGGCTCCAGCCCAGTTTTTCCGTCAGATGGTCGGCGGCCTGGCGGCCGGTGGGCAGGCCATGGGCCCACAGGAACTCCATGACGTGCCACCCGAGGGGTTCAGGTGAATGCTTTTTGGGTTCATGGGGACCGCTCCTTTCTGTTTACTTCTGTAAACAGATCATAGCACGAAAGTTTACAAATGTCAACAGGAAAAGAAAGAAAAAGGCTGAACCTGGAACGCGAATTGCGGCCAGGTTCAGCCTGGGTTATGTTGATAAAAAAAGGTGCCCGTGTGCATTTAGGAACCCAAACCGCAACCCAGCGCCAGCGGTTGCGGTTTGGAAAGGAGGAGCAAGGGAGCGGGCGGATGACGTCTTTTTTCCGTAGGCATAAAAGACGTCGGAGCAAAGCGGACTTTGCTCCGACGTGGTGCCGGTGACCGGACTCGAACCGGTACGGTGTTGCCACCGGTGGATTTTGAGTCCACTACGTCTACCAATTCCATCACACCGGCCTGTGAAATCGCAACTGATTATACAACAGGATCCCGCTCTTGGCAAGAGTTTTTCTGCGGCAAATTGCAAATTAGCCGTAGGAAAAAAAGGATAAGTGTGGTATCATAAAATACTAGAATACATTCTTGAGAGAAAGAGGGCTGGCATGGGAAAACGGATGCTGGGCGGCCTGCTCCTGGTGGTGTGCCTGCTGGGGCTGGGGGCTGTGTGTTTGGCAGCGTGGATGAGATGTACGCCCTGCCCAAATCCTCCGAGGCCTATGTGAACCTACAGGCAAAAATCAACGAGGAAAAGGGGACCGGGGAATACATCGCGCCCTTAAACGGGGAGAACCGGCAGACCATCCAATTGGTGGATGTGGGACGAAGACGGCCTCAGGAGGCCGTGGCCTTTTTCCGGGACGCGGACGCGGACACCCCTCTGCGCATCGTGATCTTTAAGCAGGACGACCAGGGGAGTACCAGGTCTATGCCCGGATCCAAGGGGTGGGCAGCGAGATTGACTCCATCGAGTACGTCAACCTGGGGGGCGCCGGAGAGAGCGACGTGCTGGTCAGCTGGCAGGCGGGGGTCCTCCCCTGCGCACCCTGGTGGGGTACACCATCACCGACGGCCAGCCCACGGAGATCATGCGCAGTGCCTACGACCGGTACCTGACTGCGGATCTGGACGGCGATGGCCAGGAGGAAGTGGTCCTGGCCCAGGCGGAGGAGGAGAGCAGCAGCACCCGTATCGAGTACTATGACAGCCGGGACGGGGTGCTGACCCTCACGGCCACTCCTCCCCTGTCGGATGGAACCACCGACATCAGCAGCTGGAGCGCAGGGTGGCTGGAGGAGACCGTCCCCGCCCTGTTCGTCACCTCCTATTTCGGGCGGGATGTGCTGCTCACCGACGTGTTTGTGCTGGATGACCAGCAGGGGCTGCGCAACATCGCCTGGAACCCGGAGACCCGCCGCAGTGACAGTACCTTCCACTACTACACCGGGGTGGCGCCAGAGGACATCAACGGGGACGGCTTGGTAGAAGTCCCGGTGGCCTGCACGGTGGCCGCCTATGGCGAGAGTTCGGTGGACCAGTTCTGGTGGCTGGACTGGATCCATTACCAAACCGACGGCACCCAAACGGTGATGACCACCACCTACCACAGCGGCGACGGCTGGTATCTGGACATCCCCGCCGCGTGGAACCAGGTGGGGACATCACCATGTGCCAGCAGGAGAGTTCCACCATCGGGGTGCGCAGCGTCACATTCGCCCGGGGCGGCCAGGACGAGGAGAGCACCCCGGAGCCCTTTTGGAGATCTGCTGCCTGACCGGCAGCGACCGCAGCCGCCAAGCGGACCAAAAGCGACCGGTTCACCCTCTATGAGGATGCCACCATCATCTACACCGCAGAGTTTTTGGACAGCAGCTGGGACTGCGGCCTGAATGAGGAGACAATGCTGACTAGCTTCCACGCCAGCCTAGGGTGTGTGGAACACCGGCAGCTGAGCCCATACAGGAACCTTGGAAGGAAGGAGTTTGCAAGGATGAAAAAGTTCTGGTTTTGGAGGATGAGGCCAACATCCGCGGCTTCGTGGTCATCAACCTGAAGCGGGCGGGCTATACCACCATCGAGGCGGGCACCGGGGAGGAGGCGCTGGAGCAGCTCCGGCTCAACCCAGACGTCCGGGTGGCTCTGCTGGACATCATGCTGCCTGACATGGATGGGTTTGAGGTCTGCCGCCGGATTCGGGCGGGCAACTCCAAGATCGGCATCATCATGCTCACCGCCCGCACCCAGGAGATGGACAAGGTGACCGGGTTCATGACAGGGGCGGACGACTATGTGACCAAACCCTTCTCCCCGGCGGAGCTCACCGCCCGCATCGACGCCCTCTACCGGCGCATCGGCGGGGACCAGATGGACGATGGGGAGATCAAGCAGCCCCCCTTCGTCCTCAACACCCGGAAACGCACCTTGAGAAGAGCGGCCAGCGGATCAAGCTGACCCAGGTGGAGTATGCCATCATGAAGATGTTCATGGAAAACCCGGGAAAGGCCCTCTCCCGGGAGGAGATTCTCCGCTGCGTCTGGGGCCGGGACTACCTGGGCGAGGTGAAGATCGTCGACGTCAACATCCGGCGGCTGCGGGTGAAGATTGAGGACGAACCCACCAGCCCGGCCTTCATCACCACCATCTGGGGGTATGGATATAAGTGGGAGTTTTAAGGAAAGGGAAAGCCCTGTGGGAACGGGCCACCCAGCGGTTCCCCAATTAAAGGTCAAAGGCATCCGCCAGCGGTGGCTGCTCAACAGCATCAGCATCTTGGTGATGATTCTGCTGGTGGTTGTGGTGGCCTTCTCCGTGGTCATCCGCAATTACTATGACAGCAGCATCCTCTCCGACATGGAGAGCAAGGCGCGGATTGCCGCCAACTACTTCGGCACCAACGCCAGTGGAGACACCAGCAGCGAGGACTATCTCACCACCGCCCAGAACTACGTCAGCTCCTTCGAGGACGGCACCCGGCTGGAGCTGCAGTTTCTGGACCCGTCGGGGAAGGTGATCTACTCCTCCAACGGCCTGACCCTCTCCGGCACCATGCCGGGCACCGGGGACATCGACCGGGTGCGGGAAAAGCAGGAGATTGCCTCCTGGCAGGGGGAGCTGCCCCAGACCGGCGAGCGGATCACGGCGGTCTCCGCCCCCTGCTGTACAACGGGGAGCTGGTGGGGATCATGCGCTACGTCACCTCCATGCGCCTGGTGGACCGGCAGGTGACCATCCTCACCCTGGTGGCGGTGATCCTGTCGGTGAGCATTCTGATCCTGGCGTACATCTCCAACATCTACTTCGTCCGCTCCATCGTGGACCCGGTGAAGAACATCACCGGCATCGCCCGGCGGATCGCCGGGGAAGCTACGGCATCCAGGTGGAAAAGAAGTTCGACGACGAGGTGGGGACCTCACCGACGCCATCAACGACATGTCCCTGCGGATCAAGCAGGCGGAGAGCATGAAGTCGGAGTTCATCTCCTCGGTCTCCCACGAGCTGCGCACCCCTTTGACCGCCATCACCGGCTGGGCCGAGACCATCATGAGCGGCGAGGCCCGGGACGAAGGGGACGTGCGCAAGGGCATGGCCATCATCGCCAGCGAGGCCCGGCGGCTGTCGGGGATGGTGGTGGAGGAGCTGCTGGAGTTCTCCCGGATTGAGGACGGCCGCTTCACCTTGTCGGTGGAGCCTATGGACATCAAGGCCGAGTTGGAGGATGCCGTCTACACCTACCACGAGTTCCTGGCGGCCAAGGACATCGCCGTCTACCACACCGACTGCGAGGAGGAGTTCGGCCCCATCCCTGGGGACCCGGACCGGCTGCGCCAGGTGTTCTGCAACCTCCTGGACAACGCCGCCAAGCACGGGGGCGCCGGCAAGCGCATCGACACGGCCATCTTCCCCGACGGCAGCGACGTGGTCATCACCATTCGGGACTATGGACCCGGCATTCCGCCGGAGGAGCTGCCCAACGTGAAGTATAAGTTCTACAAGGGCAGTTCCACCGCCCGGGGCAGCGGCATCGGCCTGGCGGTGTGTGAGGAGATCATTTCCCGGCACAACGGGGAGCTCACCATCTCAATGCGGAGGACGAGGCTCGGCGGCTGCCTGGTGGAGGTCCGCTTGCCAACTGGAACATAAGTTCGAAAAAATGCCCCGGGATTCTTGCTTTTTTCCCCTGGGGTTTGTTACAATCACCTCAAAATGACCCAAGCAAACAGATAGGAGTGACTATGAAACCCGAGAAACACTGTGAACCGTCGCAAGACTGCGCCTTCCGCACCACCATTGGCGGACAGGCACTCATTGAGGGCATCCTCATGCGGGGGCCGGAGAAGCAGGCCATCGTGGTGCGCAACCAGGAGGGGGGAGCTGGAGGTCAGGAACAAAAACTCAAGCTCATCAAGGACCGGTACCCCATCCTGGGCGTTCCTTCATCCGCGGGGTGGTCAACTTCCTGGCCTCCCTGGTGGTGAGGGGGTGAAGGCCCTCATGTGGTCGGCGGGTTCTATCCTGACGACCAGGAGGAGGAGACCCCCTCCAAGTTCGAGCAGTGGCTGGAAAAGCGCTTCGGCAGCGAAGGGCTTATGAAGTGGATCATCGGCATTGCCGTGGCGGCGGGGATCGCCTTCGCCATTGCGCTGTTCATCATCCTGCCCACCCTGTTCACCTCCGGCCTGCTCTACTTCTTCCCGGATGCCCCCATGTGGCTGCGGAACCTGCTGGAGGGCGTGGTGAAGTTGGTGATCTTCTTCTGTTACCTCTACTTCTGCTCCCGGCTCAAGGACATTCACCGCACCTTCCAGTACCACGGGGGCGGAGCATAAGACCATCTTTTGCTACGAGCGGGGGCTGGAACTCACCGTGGAAAACGCCCGCAAAATGCCCCGGCACCACCCCGGTGCGGCACCAGCTTCCTGTTCGTGGTGATCGTGGTGGCGGTGCTGGCCTCCTGCGTGGTCTTTGCCCTGCCGGGGATCCGGGATGTGGCCGCCAACCCGCTGGTGCGCATCCTGCTTCACCTGGTGTTGCTGCCCATTGTGGTGGCCATCACCTATGAGATCAACCGCTTCATTGGTAGGCATGACAATCCGGTGACCCGGGTCCTGTCGGCCCCGGGGATGTGGATGCAGAACTTTACCACCTTCGAGCCGGACGACTCCATGCTGGAGGTGGCCATCCACGCCTTGAAAATCGTGCTCCCCGAAAAGGCGGGAGCCGACGCCTGGTAAAACCCCAGGCAGACCCTGTAGAAATCCTATGCATTGGGGGAGAGGTGGCAATCACCTACCATGATTTGTATTTGAACACCCGCATGGCCCTCACCGGGGCGGGGATTGAGGCCGCCCAGCTGGAGGCCCGGGAACTGATCTGCGCCGCCGCCGGAAAAACGGCGGAGGAACTCTACCGGGACATCTCCTGTACACCACCGACGAGATCGCCGTGCAGACCGGGCCCTCCTGGCCCGCCGGCTGGCAGGGGAGCCCATCGCCTATCTCATTGGGGAGTGGTCCTTCTGCGGCCTGCCCTTCTATGTGAGCCCGGAGGCCCTGATCCCCGGGTGGACACGGAGATGCTGGCCCAACTGGCCATGAACCGCCTGAAGGAGAACCCCGGCCACACCCGGATTTTGGACCTGTGCGCCGGCACCGGCTGCCTGGGCATCACCGCGGCGGCCCTGGTGAAAACCACCCGGGCGGTGCTGGTGGACCTGTCGGACGGGGCCTTGGAGCTGTGTAAGCGGAACATCCGCCGCAACCGCCTCACCGGCCGGGTGGTCTACCTGAAGGGGATGCCCTCCAGGCCCCCAGCCATGCCCTGGGGCAGTTTGACGTGCTGGTGCAACCCCTACATCCCCACCGGCGACCTGGCCGCCCTGGACCATTCGGTGAAAGATTTTGAGCCCATGATGGCCCTGGACGGCGGGGAGGACGGCCTGGACTTTTACCGGGTCATCACCCACCTGTGGCAGTAAGCCCCCTGCGGCCGGGGGCCACCTGCTGTTTGAGGTGGGCATTGGCCAGGCGGAAAAGGTGGCCTGGCTGATGGTGAAGGTTACTACGAGAACATCCGCATCACCCGGGACACCGGCGGCATCGACCGGGTGGTGGAAGGCCAGCGCCCCAAGGATCGGGAGATCCCCGATCCGCTGCACGACACCACGGAAGAGGAAGGGTAACAGACTATGGCAGAGCGAAAGAAAGCAACAACCGAAACCGCAGGGCCCGCTGCGGATAAAAAGCGGGCCTTAGAAACCGCCATCGCCCAGATTGAGCGGACCTATGGCAAGGGCTCCATCATGCGCCTGGGGGCCAACGAGCAGGTGGTGGTGGAGAGCATCCCCACCGGCTCCCTGGCCCTGGACCTGGCCTTGGGCATCGGCGGCGTGCCCAGAGGGCGGATCATCGAGATCTACGGCCCCGAATCCTCGGGCAAAACCACCCTGGCCCTCCACATCGCGGCGGAAGCCCAGAAGGGGGGGCGAGGTGGCCTTCATCGACGCCGAGCACGCCCTGGACCCCACCTATGCCCGGGCCCTGGGGGTGGACATTGACAACATGCTCATCTCCCAGCCGGACACCGGGGAGCAGGGCCTGGAGATCTGCGAGGCCCTGGTGCGCTCCGGCGCCCTGGACGTCATCGTGGTGGACTCCGTGGCCGCCCTCACCCCCCGGGCAGAGATCGAGGGGGAGATGGGGACTCCCACGTGGGCCTGCTGGCCCGCCTGATGAGCCAGGCCCTGCGGAAGCTGGCCCGGCTCCATCGCCAAGACCCACTGCGTGGTGATTTTTCATCAACCAGCTCCGGGAAAAGGTGGGGGGTCATGTACGGCAACCCTGAGGTTACCACCGGCGGCCGGGCCCTGAAGTTCTACTCCTCCGTCCGCATTGAGGTGCGCCGCATCGAGGCCATCAAGGTACGGCACCGAGATCATCGGCAACCGCACCCGGGCCAAGGTGGTAAAGAACAAGGTGGCCCCCCCTTCCGGGAGGCGGAGTTTGACATCATGTACGGCGAGGGTATCTCCAAGTACGGGGCGCTGGTGGACCTGGCGGTGAAACTGAACATCATCCAGAAGAGCGGCTCCTGGTTCTCCATGGGCGAGGAGCGCATCGGCCAGGGAAGGACGCGGCCAAGCAGTTCCTCCGGGATAATCCCGAACTCTGCGACCACGTGGAGGAGGAGATCCGGAAGAACGCCTTCCAGCTCCTCTCCAACCAGGGGAAGGTGGCCGCCCGGGCCGCCGGCCGGGCCCCAGGAGGTCCCCCCCGCCCCGGCACCTGCCCTGCCCCAGTGCCCAAGGGCATTGATGTGAGCGCCGACGACTTCGACGACGATGAGGATTGAGAAACTCCTCCCGCCCCCCAGCCGGGCAAACCCTGGTCGGTGGCCCTGGAGGGGGGAAGTGCTCCAGGTATCGGAGAGCGTCGTGGCCTCCTTCGCCCTCTACGGGGGATGGAGCTGGGGGAGACCCTAACCGCCCTCAGGAGGCCGCCGCCCTGGCGGCCTGGCGGGAGAAGGCGGGACGGCTGCTCACCGCCCGGCTGCTCTCCTCCGGCCAGCTGGCGGAAAAGCTCACCGCCAAAGGGGCCACGGAGGAGCAGGCCGCCCAGGTGGTGGCCTGGGCCCAGGACATCGGCCTGCTGGACGACAGCGCGTACGCCAAGGCCCTGGCCCGGCATTACACTGCCAAGGGCTACGGCCCCTATAAAATCAAAGACGAATTCTACCGCCGCCAAGTCCCCCGAGAGGATTGGGAGGGAGGCCCTGGCGGCGGTGGAACCGCCGGAGACCTGGATATCGGACTTTCTGTCCCGGAAGATCCAGGACCCGGAGGACCCTGCCCAGATCAAGATAGCCTCAGACGCCCTGGTGCGCCGGGGCTTTTCCTGGCATACAGTGTCCCAGGCGGTGACCCGGTTTCTCAACGGGACAGACCCCTGGTGACGGGAGAGGAGACAACCATGAAAGTAGGATTCATTTCCCTTGGCTGCGCCAAGAACCAGGTCAACTGCGAGCAGATGATCTGGAAGACATACGAGGCCGGTTACGAGGTGGCCCTGGGGGCCGAGGACTGTGATGTGGCGGTGGTGAACACCTGCGGCTTCCTCCAGGAGGCCCGGGAGGAGGCTTTGGCGGAGATCGACGCCCTTGCCCAGGCCAAGGCCCAGGGCAAGCTGCAAAAGATCCTGGTCACCGGCTGCATGGCCCAGTGGTGGAAGGACGAGATCCAGGCCCGCTGTCCCCAGGCCGACGGCTTTGTGGGGTCAGCGGGTACGAGGACATTGCCCAAGTCATCGCCCAGGCCCTGGAGGACCAGCACCCCGCCCACTTCGGGGACATCGACGCCCCCGTGCCGGAGACCGACCGGGTGGTGTGCACCTCCGACTACTGGGCCTGGCTGCGCATCGCCGAGGGGGTGCGACAACCGCTGCGCCTACTGCATCATCCCCTTCATCCGGGGAAAGTTCCGCAGCTTACCGGGAGGAGGCCATCCTGGCCGAGGCCCAGGACCTGGCCCAGGCGGGGGGATGCAGGAGCTCATTGTGGTGGCCCAGGACATCACCCGCTACGGCCTGGACCTCTACGGAGAGCGCACCCTGGCCAAACTCCTGCCCAAGCTGTGCGCCATCGAGGGGATCCACTGGGTCCGCCTCCACTACCTCTACCCCGACGAGATCACCGACGAGCTCATTGACGTCATCGCCAGCGAGCCGAAGATCGTAAAGTACCTGGACATCCCCATCCAGCACATCAGCGACCACCTCCTCAAGTCCATGCACCGCCGGGGGACGGGGGAGGAGATCCGGGCCCTCTTCCGGAAGCTCCGGGAGCGGATCCCCGGCCTGGTCCTCCGCACCAGCCTTATCGCCGGCTTCCCCGGGGGAGACGGAGGAGGACTTTGAGGAGCTGTGCACCTTCCTCCGGGAATTCCGCATCCAACGGGCGGGGGTCTTCCCCTTCTCCCCGGAGGAGGGGGGAGCGCCGCAGCCACCTACCCCGACCAGGTGGACGAGGACGTGAAGCGCCGCCGGGTGGAGCTCATCACCGAGCTCCAGCTGGCCGTGGTGGACGACTGGTGCGAGTCCATGATGGGCCAGGTGGTGGAGGTCCTCTGCGAGGGGTACGACGACGAGACCGAACTCTACTACGGCCGCAGCTACGCCGACTCCCCGGGCATCGACGGCCTGGTCCACTTCGAAGGGGGAGGAAGGGGGGCGTGCGCCCCGGGGCCTTCTACCAAGTGAAGATTACCAGCAATTACGATGGGGAACTCATCGGCATTCTGTATGAGGAGGACGACGAACCATGACCACAGCCAACAAACTTACCCTGTGCCGGGTGGTGATGATCCCCATCTTCCTGGTGCTGCTCTATGTGGACTTTTACCGGCCACCTGTGGGCAGCCCTGGCGGTGTTCATCCTGGCCAGCGTCACCGACTTCATCGACGGTTACGTGGCCCGGCACTACCATCAGATTACCGACTTTGGCAAGTTCATGGACCCCTGGCGGATAAACTCCTGGTGATGTCCGCCATGGCCTGGTTCGTGGAGGTGGCCTGGATGCCCGCCTGGGCCTTCTTCGTGGTCATCGCCCGGGAGCTGGCGGTCACCGGCCTGCGGCTGGTGGCGGTGGAGCAGGGCCGGGTCATCGCCGCGGCCAAGTCCGGCAAGGTGAAAACCGCCTGCACTATGGTGGGCATCATCCTCATGCTGATCTTCCCCAACGCCACCCTGCGCCTGGTGTGCGTGGCGGTGATCCTGGTGACCACCATCTACTCCGGCATCGAGTATTTCGTGAAGAACAAGGACGTGCTGGCCAAGGGCACCATGTGAGAGAAAGGCGGTGGCGCTGTGCTAGCCCTGGCCCTGGCCATGGTGGAGGGCCCGGAGGAGCAGAGCAAGTTTCGAGCCCTGGCGGCCCGGTATGAGCGGCTCATGTTCCACGTGGCCCGGCAGATTTTGCCCAACCAGCAGGACGCGGAGGACGCGATCCAGGAGGCCTTTCTGGCCATCGCGAAAAAAATTTCTCCAAGATTTTTGCGGTGGACAGTCCAAAACCAAGGCCTTCGTCGTTATAGTAACTGAAAACAAAGCCATTGACATCGCCCGGAAGAACGCCCGCCAAGTCCAGCAGGTCCCCTGGAGGACCTGCCGGGGCTCTCCGTCCCGGACCGGGGAGAGGATGCTCTCACCCGGTGCATTCTCCGCCTGCCCGCCCGGTACCGGGCGTGGATCCAGCTGCACTATGCCCAGGGGTACACGGCGGAGGAGACGGCGGAGATCTTGGGCCTCTCCAAGGAGGCGGCTACAAGCTGGGCCAGCGGGCGAAGCAGCGGCTGGAGATCCTGTGCCGAGAGGAGGGACTGCTATGATCCCGGAGGAATCGCTGCGCCAAGCCGCCCAGAGGGCCCAGGAGGCCCTCCTGGACAGCCTGCCGGAAAGCCCGGCGGCGCACACCTTCTCCCCCGGCCTACCGGCGGAAGCTGGACCGCCTGGCCCGCCGGGTGGATGGCAAGGCCCGGCCGCCCCACTGGATCCTCCACCGGGTGGCGGGGATCCTCCTGGCGGTGGTGGTGTCTGGGGGGCGTGGTTTGGGGACCAACGCCCAGGCCCGGGAGGCGGTTTTTGGATGGGTCCGGCAGTGGATGGAGGATGGTCAGCACTACTTCTATCAGGGCGAAGCACCTGCCGACGGCCTGTTGGTGCCCTACCGCATCACGGTTCCGGATGATTACCAGTTGGAGGAAGGTAGGCACACCTTCCAGGGCGAAGAGGATCGTGTCAGCGAGCACTATGTGAACCAGGATGGACGGTACATCCACTTCAGCTATGTCTATGGAACAACCCTACTGGAAAAACATGACGTTTTTCGTGGACGACAGTACAGAGAGACAGGAAATCGAACTCCATGGAAAGCCGGCAGATCTTTATCTGCCCCTGGAATCTGACTGCCCCAGCACTGTGATCTGGATCGACCAGGAGACCGGTGCCTTTCTCGAAGTGACGGCCTTCCTGGAGAAGGACGAAATGATTGTTCTGGCGGGAAAGCGTAACGCCTGAACATGGATGGTTCTAAAAAATTTATAAACGGTGTCCAAAATCACCTCCTCTTTTCGTTATAGAAGATAGAGACGAAAGGGGGAGGTGATTTTACGGAAAAATCATGCGGAAACGACCGGGAGGTGATAGAAAGGGTTTCGCCTGCAGCGGACATAAAAAATGCGCAAGAAATAAGGAATGTATAAAAAACACAAAGGAGAATATGTGATGAAGAGAAAACTGTTTAGCTTTGTATTGGCGTTGAGCTTGTCTCTTTCCCTCGTTACCGTGGTTGGTGCAGCGGAACCAACGATGGAGAAGAAAAGTGCTCGAGATAGAGTGCATGGACTTCTATGAAAACCAGGACTACTATATGAGCTTGGTGGAAGACAAGGATTACACTTTGCATTTCGACGTAACTAATGAAAACCGGGACTTTGTGTTAGCCAAAATGGCTGAAGGGGCAAGCGATACAGCTGAGTTGCAACCCGCAGTGACAAGAGGATTAACAGCACCAACTCAGGGCCATAACATCAATACAGGGGAGCCTCACATTTAATGGGGATGCAGACTACAGCAATCTGTATACGAATAAGTACTGCACTGGATCCGACCGCTACGTGGTGACTTTGCTCAATGATACTTATGGAGCGGCCCAATTGAAAGTGACGGCGTATAATGTATTACGCCCTTATCAAATAACGTATTTTCCTGCTGGGGTAACAGTGAAGAAGTATATAATGTCCGGAACTACTTACGCATCCGCAATTAAGCAACATTTCTATTTGCAATTCCATGCTCCTGTTCACGCATCTGGAACTATCGCAAAAGGTTAAGCAAGAGAACTAAAAATCTCTTGCTTACGTCACAAATCGC
>VOFG01003057.1_pt1 | contig 36301 bp, 56 predicted proteins | sample 5384171 | NCBI WGS metagenome assembly VOFG01 (sample SAMN12384726, study PRJNA508395) | human gut metagenome | isolation source: healthy gut F | host: Homo sapiens
ATCAGTACTTCGTTCAGTTACATGTGCTCGATGATGATACCGGATCCGACAGTATAATATGAAGAAATGGGTAGCTCATTATAACAGGGTGATTAAGGATGGGCTGGCCTCATTCTTTCTTATAAAGCTTTCAGCTAATTATAAGTCTCAACTTAATATAAGTAAATAGAGTATGCAAATAACAACAATACTTTGCTTTTATTGCACTGCTATGGGCGGTCTGGAAGCAGTGAAATGGATAGTACGATACATCTCCTGTCCGTAAGACGGATGCCGAGAAAAGAAGCCTCGGTCTGTAATCTGGAAGAAGAAAACCGACGTAGAAGGTGGACTGGCTGGAGAGATCGCCTGACTCAGCGGGATGAAAAAATAGATGGCACTCTATGTCGAACTGCGTAAGGAACAGGAGGAAAATAAATTGGATACATAAAAAGTGTCATGAAGTGGAGCTGATTCAAGGAATCTGAAGTGAGAAAAAGTGTGAGATCAGAGGATGTACCCCAAAGATGCCACCTTCGGATTATTAAATAATGACTAATATATGAATATCATGAGAAAAATAGATTCTATTATTATGTTCGGCTACAAAAGTCGGGCAGGATTTTACAGCAGCAGATATTGGCCGTTGGCATCGTGAACGATGGATTTAATGGTATAAGAATTGTATCACACTATGTTGTCTGTCACGGACGGAAGATTGGAGAAGGGCAGGATATTTCTTTGGCAGGGGGCTCATTGCAAAGGCTGGAATGAGCATAGTATCGAGATATGCTATATTGGTGGAAGCTGGATGTAAACGGGCATCTGCGGATACTCGGACAGAAAGGCTCAGAAAAGGGTGCTTTATCCAATTGATCATGGATTTGCAGAGAAAAGAGTATGGTATCCTTCAGGTTTTGGGACATCGGGACACTTCGCCGGATTTGAATGAAGATGGGGTAATTGAGGCTATGAATACGTAAGGGTTTGTCACTTGTTTGATGTGAAGGAGTTTCTGAAGGTAATATTCAGCAGATTTATCTGGTTCCGGAAAATGCGGCATTTATTATTCAATCATCAGCTCCGATTGAAGATTGGGAGAAATTTAGTGGAAGCGAAACCTGGCAATGTCTGAGAAAAGCGAAATCATTTGAAGAAGTTGCGAAGAGCGTGGAAAAGCTTGATTCAGTTGTGAAAAGTAACAAGGTGCTGTTGTCACTTGTCGGCAAACGGGATATGCTTATTTCACTTCATAAAACCCGCGCGACTGATTGGGATTTTCTGCTCATTCTGGATATGCAGAAAGCTTCTAAAATGGACTTGGTGAAAGATCAGCTTGAGACGGTCCTTGTAATGAGCGGCTTCACTGTTACTAACCGGATGCATAGTGGCATTAACATTCTTGAGATGCGTGATCCGGATACGCGTGATATCTTTTATATTGCTTTTGTGGATAATCATCTGGTAGGTTCTTATACTTCCGGGCTTATCGAATCGGCTATTGATTCACGTAACAAACCTAAAATCGGACTTGATCAAGCTTTTTATTGAAACCGAGAAACTAGTTTCCGGTAAGGGACTCGTCAGGGTTTTTATCAACTATGAGCGTATCCCACAGTTTATGTCTATCTACCTGGGAACAAGGAATGAATATATTGATATGTTCAGTAATTCTATGAATTTTGCCGGTCTTTACTTGAATATGGGCAAGGATAAAATGGAGGTGAAAGGTTATACGTTGAAGAAAGATTCAGTAGATCCTTATATCACTGCCTTGCTGAATTCCGGAAAGCATAAAATGAAAGCGCATGAAATCTTGTCCGGACGAACGGCCTTTATACGAATATTGGTTTTAATAATCCGATGACTTTTGTGAAGGAATTAGAAAATGCCCTCTCTGTTCATGATAAACAGTTGTATGATTCGTATCAAAATTCCCGAAAAAAGATTGAAGGACTGTTCGGTATCTCTTTGGAAGAAAACTTTTTGAGCTGGATGTCTGGAGAGTTTGCTATTACACAATCTGAACCGGGGTTACTTGGGCGTGAACCCGAACTGGTTTTGGCTATCAGAGCAAAAAGTATAAAGGATGCACGTGAGAACATGGAACTTATAGAAAAGAAGGTCAAACGTCGTACTCGGTTAAAATTAAAACTGTTAATTATAAGGACTTTGAAATTAATTATGTCGAGATGAAAGGGTTCTTCCGACTGTTTTCGGAAAACTATTTGATAAGTTCGAGAAACCCTATTATACTTATGTGGATGATTATGTTGTTTTTAGTAATAAAGCTGCATCTTTACTCTCATTCGTAGAGGATTATGAACAAAAGAACTTGTTGAAAGACAATCCGGGATTTAAAGATGCTTTTTCATATCTGAAATCCAGTTCTACGATTTTCTTATATACGGATGTACGTAAGTTCTATTCCCAGTTGAAGCTAATGATGAATCCTGCCACATGGAATGAGATACAGTCAAATAAGGATGTTTTGTATTCTTTCCCTTATTGGACTATGCAAGTGATAGGAGATAGCCAGTCTGCTTCTTTTACAATATGTTATGGATTATAGTCCATACGAACCGGAAGAACTTGTTGAGGTTGCTACCGATGAGGAGGATGAAGAAATGAATGAAGATGTTGTGACCGAGAAAGAACAGTTAAGTGAATTGAAACGTTTCTATGTATCACTGATGTAAACGTTGATTATTTAATAATAGTCAACGTTTTCTTTTGTTTGGGGTACATCAATTTTATTGAATTCTGAGTGGTTTCATATTGCGATTATCCCCTATAAAACAGTAAATGTCCCCTATGTCCCCCTTTGCTGTATACTATATTGATTTGATAAACAGGCAAATATTTGATTTAATTAAGAATATATTTATACCCCCTATTTTATAAAGCAACTCCCATTATTATTCCTACATTTGCATTCAGAGATTCGTCTCTTTAGTTGGGAAACATAAACCTTTTGTTCATGAAGCATTTACGACAAACTGTACTTTTTATATTGTTAGGATTCTTATTGACTGCTTGTCATCATACAGCCGACCGATTGTTATCTATCGAACAATTGATCAGCTGAAACCGGACAGCGCTCTTTCTTTACTTCGCCAAATTCAGTATCCGGAGAAGCTGTCGGATTCAAATAGGGCTTTGTATGCATTGCTAATGACTCAGGTGATCAATCAGTCATCTGATGAGGAGCATAAAAGTGATTCACTTATATCTGTTGCAATTGATTATTATAAAGGAACCACGGACTCTGTTCATGCGGCACTGGCTTATTATAATGCCGGTCTGGTAGCAATGGATAATGAAGATTCGGAAGGCTTCCCTGCATAATTTCCTAAAGACAATCGATTGGTTGGGAGAGAGTGATAACGATGAACTTCAGTTCATGGTCAGGTATAAAATGAGTCGTCTTTTCAACTTGCGACTGATTCCTGATGAGGAACTACGGTTGGGGAAGGCAGCGTTACCTTATGCCGAACGGACAGGCAACCCTTTGTATATCTGTGCACTGTTGCCGTATATCACTCACGGATTTATGCAGACAAATCAACTGGATAGCGCCTATAAATATTCTGTGCAAGCGATACAACTGGCTGAGAAAGAGAACTTGGTCGGGCATTATCACATATTTATTCACAGCATGCCCATCTTTGCATGGCGATGAAGGACTATAAACAGGCGTTGATGTATCGCGATAAAGATTTGGCTATTCTATTTGAACTTTTCGGAGAGGAAAATGAATATATCTATGATCATTATATAAATAAGGCAAACACACTGACTGAACTGCATCAGTATGATTCTGCTTTCTACTACATTAATAAAGCGGTGGAAGATACAACAGATATACAATATACAACTCGAAAGTCTTTGGCTAAGGCTGAAATTTATGCTGCTACCGGGCAGATGGATTCGGCATATTATTATATGAACCGACATGCTGACTTGCGGGATAGGCTCATAGAGGAGAGAGATAAGGAAGGTTTACTGACTTTGCACCGGAATTATCACAATGATGAATTGAAAAAAGCCAATACCCGTCTTTGGCAACAGGCGGTGGAAAGGAAGGCTGCAACTGTACGTTGTGACTATTGTTTGTTGCCTGGCGATTTTGTTAGGGGTATGCATCTACTTCTTTTTATATAAAAGGAAACAACAGGAAGTATTGCGTCAGAAAGGACAGATTGCCCATCAGCAGGAGTTGTTGAAGTACCGTGAAATAGAAAAACTACAGGCAGAAAAAGACTTGTCGGAAGCTAAGGAAAGGGAAGCGCAGATTCGGGAGAAAGAGGCTTTACTAAAGGTTGAGTTCTTTAAGCGCCTGAATGAAACTTGTATTCCTGTGATTGAAAATCCAAAGACCCAGCAGAATATAATGCTCAAGAATGAGGACTGGAAAGTTATATTCAAGAATGCCAACAGTATCTTCCTGAATTTTACAGAACGTCTGAAGAATCAGTATCCTGCACTGAATGAGGAGGATTTGCGGTATTGCTGTATGGTGAAAATGCAGTTTTCGCAGACTGATATTGCTAAGATCATGCATCTGGAGAAAGATTCGGTGAAGAAAAGACTGAAAAGAATTCGTACCGAAAAGATGGGGATAGCGCAGGAAACGACATTGGAGGCTGTGCTTCGGGACTTTTAAATGGTTAAGAATGAGAATGAAATAATTTGTTAAACCAAACATTAGAATTATGAAACAAACACTGAGTTTTCATAGTCCGATCATTGCTTCTACACAGAGCAAGGTGGATGAAACTTTTGAGAAGAGTACAGATGCTTTTGAAAAGGGAGAGCACTTACAGTCTTTTTATCTGTTGCTGGATTATATTGATCCGGAGTTACGCAGCAAATTTGGTAATGCAGAAGGGACAGAGTTTGCCGTACCTCATGGTTCCATTATGGTCTATCTGAGGCTGGAGGGTGACCAGCTGAATATTACAGCTCCATTTCTGTTGTTGCCGGAAAAGGGAGGATTCCTTTGCTGCGCCAGGTGGCAGCTTTGAATCTGACAGAACTGACGTTAGCATGTATCTCTTTGCAGAATGATAAGTTGTTCTTTGACTTTCATTGTCCGGTGGCTTTATGCAATCCTTACAAGATATACTATGTGCTTGAGGAAATCTGCCGGATAGGAGATAAGTATGATGACGAATTTGTGACTAAGTTCAAGGCCGAGCGCATTTATGAGCCCAAAATTACTCCATACGACAATGAAACGGTGGATAAGGTATACGAAGCCCTCCAGCAGAAAGCTGTAAAGGAATGTATGGACGCTGTAAAATACTTCGAGACAGAACGAAAATATGGTTATGCCTGGAATATATTATCAGTACGCTTCTTAAAATATGCTATTTTGTCTGTCCGCAAGGGCAACTGCTGAATGATCTTGATAAAGCGATTACAGATCATGGGGCGGGAGGATATGCCGTTGCCGGAGATCGTATCCCGTACCAAATCTGTTGTCACACGCCTTCAGGAAATGACGAAGGAGCAACTGGCTGCCGATCTTTACTTTGTTGAAACTTTCATTTCGGACAGACGCCGTTCCGTACTGAAAAACATTCAGGATAACTTTGAAGATGCATACGAGAAAGCCGGCTCGGCATTGGAATCAGGTGACTTCATCGTTTGCTGCCTGCTTATTATTAATAAATTCTATGAATTGTACTATTATAATAATGTGCAGAATGATGTGAATGCGGTAGTTGTGAAAGCAATGAAGGCTACCTCTGCCATGTCATGGGAAGAAGTTCTGCTCCGATATTATATGAAGCGATGGATAATATCATGGAAGGAGAACTGGATGTAGATGATGACGAAGAAGGTGGTGACGAAGACGGAGAAACAATGGGCTTCGATATGTCACAGCTTCAACAGATGCAACAGGAAATGATGCAGCAGGCGATGCAGAATATTGATATGGAGCAAATACAGAAGATGCAACAACTTGCTATGGAGAATATGCAAAAGATGATGGCCCGTATGTATGGCAACAATAACAATACGGAAGAGGACACTAACAAATAAAGAACAAGACTATGGAACAGAATATATACAATGCCATTTATAAAGTGAATCATGCCGGTGGCTGCGGCAGTTGTTTTTATCTGAAACAATATGATCTGTTTGTTACCAATTATCATGTAGTAGAGGGATTCCGTCAGGTAGCGATCCAGGATAATGATAAGAATTCGTTTCTGGCCAGGGTCGTTATGGTAAATTCCGTATTGGATATTGCTTTGCTGTCGGTGGAAGGGGATTTTTCTGCTCTTCCGGATATCCGGTTATCGGAGTTGAAAGAAGTCGCGATCGGACAGAAGATAAACGTGGCCGGCTATCCGTTTGGTATGCCGTTCACCGTGACTGAAGGTACGGTTTCTTCTCCCAGACAGCTGATTAACAACAGTTATTATATTCAGACAGATGCTGCGGTCAATCCGGGAAATAGCGGAGGTCCCATGTTCAATGAACGTGGTGAATTGATCGCCATTACCGCCAGTAAGATCACCGATGCGGATAATATGGGATTTGGTATCCCTGTGGATACACTGAAAAAGGTGCTGGAGAATATAGAAAGTCTGGATCGCTCTGTTTTCAATGTGCAGTGTAATAGTTGCGATGAATTCATTTCCGAAGAAGATGAATATTGCCCTTGTTGCGGTGACAAGTTGCCGGAAGAAATCTTTAAAGAGAGAGGACTGACCGATCTGGCTGTATTCTGCGAAGAAGCCATTGAAGCGATGGGAATCAATCCGGTATTGGCACGTGTGGGATACGAAGGCTGGAAATTCTATAAGGGAAGTTCGGAGATACGTATGTTTGTGTACGACCGTTCTTATCTGTTTGCCACCTCTCCGCTGAATATTCTGCCAAAAAGAATCTGGAACCTGTGCTGACCTATTTACTTCAGACAGAGAGATTGCTCCTTATCGTTTCGGACTGGATGGAAATCAGATTTATCTTTCTTATCGTGTGCATATATCTGATATATTCTCCGATTATTCGGAAAATGTCAAGACGAATCTGACCCATCTGGCTTTCAAGGCAGATGATCTGGATAATTATCTGGTGGATACTTTTTGGCTGTGAGTTTTCCGAATATGCTAATAAAAACGCTATCTGACCAATAACTAAACTATTTGAATATCACTCCTTTCGCTGAATTATTGAGGCGGAAGGAGTGTCTTTTTCCTCCCTGCCGGACACTCGCAAATCTATTTTTACGAAGAATAACGAACGTTATATAGGTTTCAAAAAGCTCAAAAAAGGTAAAATGATGTTGCGATTCTCTGTTATTACTTATACTTTTGGACGATTAACAACTAAAAAACACAATAAAGTTATGAAGAAATTGATTTTTTTATTTGCATTTTGCCTTACTGTGACTAACATTTTCGCTCAAACTGACCCTAGCCAATTGAAAAAAAGAAGGAAGCGACGCTTTTAATGCCAAGAACTATCCCGTAGCTTATGCTAAATTCAGTGAGTATCTGAAACAAACGAATAACCAGGATTCTGCAATCGCTTATTACTGTGGTATGGCTGCAGATGAAGTGAAAAAAAGTATGCAGAAGCCTGTAACTTTCTTTGATATTGCTATTCAGAAGAAGTTTAATACTGGTAATGCGTATGCCCGTAAAGCGCTGGCACTGGATGCTATGAAGAAGACTGACATGAGTATGTTGCTACCTTGGAAGAAGGTCTGAAAGTAGACCCGGACAATAAAACAATGATCAAGAATTATGGTTTACACTACTTGAAAGCAGGTATCGCTGCGCAGAAAGCCGGAAAAGTGGAAGAAGCAGAAGAATGCTTTAAGAAAGTGATTCCTTTGGATCATAAAACATATAAAACCAATGCTTTGTATAGCCTGGGCGTTTTATGCTATAACGACGGTGCGAATATCCTGAAAAAGGCTGCTCCTCTGGCAAACTCTGATGCAGACAAATATGCTGCAGAAAAGGAAAAGGCAGATGGCAGATTTAAAAAAGCTATAGGTTACTTGGAAGAAGCTACCAAAGTTTCTCCGGAAGATACAAAGTCTAAAACTATGCTTTCTCAAGTGCAGGCAGCTATGAAGTAAACTACCAATTCAGATAGAAAGGGTTGCCGGGAACATTTGGCAACCCTTTTTTTGCTTCTTTTGAATGATCTACTTTTTGCGTACTTTTGCTTTCCCAAAAAAGAAAAGACTTTATGCAATTATATACAAGAGAAGAAACGATTCGGAAAATAAACCATTTAGGGCAATCCTGTCGGCCTTTTATTTTTTATTATTAATTATTTGCAGGATGCATCTTATATTGAAGAAGTTGCCTCTGTTGACCCTTCTGAAGTAGTATATAACCTGAATGGGTTTACCAACCAATCTTCATCGAAGGATGTGCTTTCTTGTTTTTGAAGAACCTGTCCACTGGAATTCTTATCCCGAATCTTTCGATAGTTACCGTCGGTCATTTGATATCGTTCAACGGAATATATTTGCCGGAAACAGGCTTTCTGACCAATCTGACATGCCGCACGCCGATAGAGACGAACCTTAGTCTGAAAGATATTTTCTTCCGTTCAAAAGCAATGTATAAATTGTGGGTCAGGGATCAGTTCACAGTTTTTCTCTCCCGAGATATTTGTCAGAATCAACAGGGAAAAATCAGTTCTTATCCGATGAAAGGTACTCTTGATGCATCATTGCCTTCGGCTGTCCGGCTTGGTGATGGATGATCCGAAAGAGGCTGCCGAACATGCTACTATCGTAGATTTGATCCGCAATGATTTAAGCATAGTGGCCGATCGGGTATCTGTGTCCCGATACAGGTATATTGATAAGTTGCAGACGAATCGCGGAACTATTCTTCAGACGAGTTCTGAAATACAGGGAACCTTGCCGGATAATTATCGGGAAAATCTGGGACACATTCTTTTCAAACTCTTGCCTGCCGGTTCTATCACCGGTGCTCCCAAGAAAAAAGACGATGCAGATTATCAGTGAAGCCGAGACGTATGAGAGAGGATTCTATACGGGTGTGATGGGGTATTTCGACGGAAGTAGCCTTGATAGTGCCGTTATGATACGTTTTGTGGAGCAGGAAGGCGACAGAATGTATTTAAGAGCGGAGGCGGAATAACCTGCCGTAGTGAAGTGGAAAGTGAATATCATGAAATGAAACAAAAAGTATATGTGCCAATTTATTGAAACGATTCGCATAGAAGACGGACAGGTTTACAATCTGTCGTATCACACAGCGCGCATGAACCGGACTCGTGCCGCCTTTTGGAAAGAAGCGGCTCCCATTGATTTGTCCGGCTTTATATCTCCTCCGTCTCTGTCCGGTATCTGGAAGTGCCGGATTGTGTACGATAAGGAAATCGAAGAGGTCGGATACCTCCTTATCAAATGAGAATGGTTTCTTCCTTGCGTCCGGTTGCTTCGGACACTATTGATTATAGTTACAAGAGTACCAATCGGGAAGAATTGAATGATCTGTTTGCCCGGAGAGGGAAGGCAGACGATATTCTGATAGTGAAAGACGGATATCTGACTGATACCTCCATTGCCAACATAGCGCTGTGTGACGGACATACATGGTATACTCCGGCTCATCCCTTGCTTCAGGGGACGAAGCGTGCGGAACTGTTGGATAATCGGTTCATAGTGGAGAAAGATATCCGGCAGGCGCAATTGGGCGATTACTCCCATATCATGTTGTTCAATGCGATGATAGACTGGAAACGGCTCATCATACCTGTCAATGAAAATATTTTATTCTATAACTAAAATTAACGGAAATATATACAGAACCGTTGAACAAAGCCTCTTTTTAATCTGTTATATTTATGTGTTTTTCATAGTATTAGATAAAGATTAATTAAAAGAGATTGTACTTCACTTGTGAAAGCTTAGAGTACATCAGAAGCAGAAGAGTCTGTTTTTTTGATAAATGTGTTAGAGCATCGGTTTTACCAGGCCGATGCTTTTTTATGTCCTTTTGTTGCGTTTTGTAGTTTATATGAAATAAAATTTGTACGTTTGTAGGGTAATAATAGAAAATGATGAAGATGAACATACCCGTTATCTTTCAGTTTTTTAAAAGATCTTTCTGCGAATAATAATCGTGAGTGGTTTAATGAGCACCGGTCAGAATATGAAGTAGCCCGTGCCGAGTTTGATAACTTTCTGGCAACAGTAATCGCCCGCATTTCTTTGTTCGATGAAACAATCCGGGGAATCCAGCCCAAAGATTGTACCTATCGTATTTATCGGATACCCGCTTCTCTGCGGCTAAGACACCCTATAAGATACATTTTGGCGGTTATATCAATGCAAAAGGAAAAAAATCCGATCATTGTGGCTATTATGTGCATCTGCAGCCTGACGGAAGTATGCTTGCCGGAGGAAGTCTTGTGTTTGCCTCCCAATGTACTGAAAGTCTGTCCGCCAAGCCATTTATGACAATGTGGAAGAGTATATCTCCATTGTAGAAGACCCCGAATTCAAAAAATATTTGCCTGTAGTGGGAGAGGACTTCATGAAAACAGCTCCCAAGGGATTCCCGAAAGATTTTAAATATATTGATTATCTGAAGTGCAGACAGTTTGTCTGTTCTTATCTTGTTCCCGATGATTTTTTTCACTCAGGGCAGACATGATGGAGCAGATAGAGAAAGCATTCCGACAGTTCAAGAGATTTGCCGATTTCATCAATTACACAATTGATGATTTTGAATAAAATAATACCTAAAAATATAAACTTAAAAATTAAACTCATATGGTAGTAGATACTTTTAGAAAATCTGGAAAATACGCGTCTTTGAATCCTTTGTTTGCACAAGCTATTGAGTTCTTGAAATCTCATGACCTCCAAGCCATGGAAATAGGCAAGACTGAACTGAAAGGAAAAAGATCTGCTAGTGAATATCGCACAGACAAAGCCTAAGACTAAGGAAGAGGCGAAATTGGAAACGCATAATGAATTTATTGATATTCAGATCCCATTGTCGGGGAACAGAAGTGATGGGGTATACTGCTGCCAAAGATTGTGTGCCTGCCGACGCTCCTTTATAATGTCGAAAAAGATATTACTTTCTTTGAAGGTTTAGCAGAGACATATGTGGCTGTTAAGCCAGGTATGTTCGCTATTTTCTTTCCGCAAGACGGACATGCTCCGGGCATTAGTCCGGATGGTGTGAAGAAAGTTATTGTAAAAGTGAAAGCATAAACCTAATTCAATTCTGATATGAAAGAGACACTCAACATTATCAAAAACGATCCCTGGCTGGAACCTTTCGCAGATGCCATTACCGGTCGTCACCAGTATGCACTGAACAAAGGAAGCCGAGCTGACCAATAAAGGAAAGCAAACTCTTTCGGACTTTGCATCGGGATATCTTTACTTCGGATTGCACCGTACTGCCAAAGGATGGACTTTTCGTGAATGGGCGCCGAATGCTACACATATTTATATGGTAGGTACATTCAATAATTGGGAAGAAAAAGCTTTGCTTACAAGTTGAAGAAGCTGAAAGAATGGAATTTGGGAAATCAATCTTCCGGCAGATGCTATTCATCACGGAGACTTATATAAGTTGAATGTGTATTGGGATGGCGGACAAGGTGAACGCATTCCTGCATGGGCTACACGTGTGGTGCAGGACGAGCAGACCAAGATATTCAGCGCACAAGTCTGGGCACCGGAAAAGACATATAAATTCAAGAAAAAGACATTTAAGCCTACTACGAATCCTTTGTTGATCTATGAATGTCATCTTGGAATGGCACAACAGGAGGAAAAAGTAGGCACATACAATGAATTCCGCGAAAAAACACTTCCACGCATAGCACAGGAAGGCTATAACTGTATTCAGATTATGGCCATTCAGGAGCATCCTTATTATGGTAGTTTTGGCTATCATGTATCCAGTTTCTTTGCTGCTTCCTCCCGCTTTGGTACGCCTGACGAACTGAAAGCGCTGATTGATGCTGCTCATGAGATGGGGATTGCCGTTATTATGGATATAGTTCATTCTCATGCAGTTAAGAATGAGTAGAAGGATTGGGCAACTTTGCCGGAGATCCGAATCAATACTTTTATCCCGGTGTGCGTCGTGAGCATCCGGCATGGGATTCATTGTGCTTTGATTATGGTAAAATGAAGTGATACACTTCTTATTGTCCAACTGTAAATATTGGCTGGAAGAGTTTCATTTCGATGGTTTCCGTTTTGATGGTGTGACTTCCATGTTGTATTATAGCCACGGTTTAGGTGAAGCATTCTGTAATTATGGTGATTATTTTAATGGCAATCAGGACGATAATGCAATTTGCTACCTTACATTGGCCAATAAGCTGATTCATCAGGTCAATCCGAAGGCTATCTCTATTGCTGAAGAAGTTTCCGGTATGCCGGGACTTGCCGCCAAAGTAGAAGATGGCGGTTACGGTTTGATTACCCGTATGGCTATGAACATTCCGGATTACTGGATTAAGACTATTAAGGAAAAGATTGATGAGGACTGAAACCTTCCAGTATGTTCTGGGAAGTCACCAATCGTCGCCAGGATGAAAAACGATCTCTTATGCGGAAAGTCATGATCAGGCATTGGTAGGAGACAAGACTATTATTTTCCGTCTGATTGATGCCGATATGTATTGGCATATGCAGAAAGGCGATGAGAATTATGTAGTCAATCGCGGAATCGCTCTGCATAAGATGATCCGCTTGCTAACAGCATCTACCATTAATGGCGGTTATCTGAACTTTATGGGTAATGAGTTCGGTCATCCTGAATGGATTGACTTCCCGCGTGAAGGGTAATGGTTGGTCTTGCTAAGTATGCCCGTCGTCAGTGGGATCTGGTCGATAACTAAGAATCTAGCCTATCACTACATGGGTGACTTTGATGCTGAGATGCTGAAAGTGATTCAAGAGTGTGAAAAGGATTTCCAGGCGACTCCGATCCAAGAGATCTGGCATAATGATGGCGATCAGGTATTGGCTTATGGACGTAAGGATCTGATATTTGTATTTAACTTCAATCCGAAGCAGTCTTTTGTAGATTATGGTTTCCTCGTTAGCTCCAGGGGAGCTTATGAAGTAATCTTGAATACGGATAATATAGCATTTGGCGGTAATGGCTTTGCAGATGATTCAGTGGTTCACTTCACGATTGCCGATCCTTTGTATAAGAAAGAAAAGAAAGAGTGGTTGAAACTTTATATTCCTGCACGTACGCTGTTGTTTTGAGAAAGAAGAAATAACTCAGGAATAAAAAATAAGAAAGCCCTTGCCGAGCATTTTAATGTTTGGCAAGGGCTTTTTTTTATAAGAATGTGCCCGGACCGAGAATGTCGTACATATAACTGACATTGCGTGTTTTAGCAACATTCCTTTAGGGAATAAAAGAGCTGGTATTTGATATCTACATTATCTTGTCCTACCTCAATAACAATGATTGCCTGCCATTTAGGAAACTCCACCATGGTTACATCATTTACTACCCAACTGGCATAAGGACCGGATACAAAGGCATTGTATACGGTAGGTGTCACCAGTCGAGACTGACAAGGTCCGTCTGTGTCATTTGCCATTGAGCCTGCGTATTGAACCAGACGTTTTTAGTGAATCCATTCATAACAAAGTTAGCGCAATAATAGCCATCATCCTGCGACCATGCTATACCGTTGGCTTTGGGGTACATCTTTTGAAGGCAGCCTGTATATTGCCGGGAGGTAAGATTGCGAAGGCAGATACAGACAATAATAATATGACTGCCAAAAAAACTAATTTTTCTTCATAAGGTTCTGGTTTAGGAAATTATTTATCTAACTAAACAGCCTTTGAGAATTTTTGTTTTCAGTTGGGGAGAATAAATCAGTAGTATCTCCATTGGGGCTGCCTAAAAAGTCAATAGTATCATCAATTCCCCTCCCTTCGGGAAGGAGGAGAGTTAAGATACTATTGATTTATCATTGCCTTCAATCGGAGCAGATCAGAATGTAATCTTCAGAATCTTCCCATTATAGGCTCCAACGGAAACCTCAGTGGCTTTATAAGGCAATAAACAGATTTCCTCTTTGGCACCGGTCAATAAGTCTGTAGCCTGATATTTTTTCCATTTGTGGTATCTGTAAGAAATCAAACGCGTGAGAAGGTACGTTGATTGCTACATCAACCAGTTGGCTATCGAAATTGACGATGATGAACAGCAATTCATTCTTATACTTTCGCATAAAAAGTATATTGCTTATGTTCGTCGAAACGCCATCCGTTTTTATTGGCGTACATCAGGTCGAAGAATACTCCTTTGGCGATGGATGTCTCTTCATTACATAGCGTAAGTACTCTTTGGTAAATGCTGTACAGGCGTTTATGCTCTTCGGTCAGCATTTTGCCGTCAAACTTACCGCCATTGCGCCAGCGACGAATAGTATCCACGCTCCAGTAATCGAATATCGTAGTCCGTCCGTCTCTTCCGCTGAAACCTTCGCTGTCCATTCCCAGTTCTCCAAACTCCTGACCAAAATAAATCATCATAGGATTGGTGTTCATACAAGCAGAAACGATCAGAGCAGGGATTCCTTTACGTGGATCTCCTGCAAAGAAATCGGAAGCGATGCGCTGTTCGTCATGGTTTTCCAGGAAGTTCAGCATTTGCTTTTCTATTCCGTTCAGACTTTGCCAGCAGTGGGTGATGGATGCAGCGGATTCGTAGCCGCAAGCTACATTGCGGAGTGTATCGTATAAACCGACCTTATCATATAGATAATCAAATTTTCCACGGAACAGATAGTTGCGGTATTCATTCGGATTGTAGACTTCTGCGATGAAAAATAATTTCGGGATAAGCTTCTTTCACTTGTGGAATAGCCCATTCCCAAAATTCTACAGGAACCATTTCCGCCATATCGCAGCGGAAACCGTCGATACCTTTTGAGGCCCAGAATAAAAGAATGTCCAGCATCTTTATCCAGGTATCCGGAGTCGGGGAGAAATGGCAAGTGCCGCCATTCAGATAATCCACTCCATAGTTCAAACGATGGTTTCGTACCAGTCATTGATATTAGGAGTAGCGTCAAAACGATTATTTCCTGTCGCTTTGGCCGGATATTCATGGTAAGGCTCTGCTGCGCCTTCTTTCATATCGAACTGGGCACGCAACTCGGACTGCGGTATATAGTAGAAATTATTGTACGGGCTGAAAGCGTAGTTCGGGTCATCGTTTGCTCCCAGTTCGGTAGTGCCGTCCGGTTGTGCATCCGAGTGATACTGGCGTGCTACATGGTTGGGGACAAAATCTATAATAACTTTCAGTCCGGAACGGTGAGTGCGATGTACCAGATTCTCGAACTCCTTCATTCGTTCCGCACATCGGTTGCCAAGTCCGGATCTACATCATAATAATCCTTGATGGCGTAGGGAGAGCCCGCTTTTGCCTTTCACGATGGCGGGGTGGTCGGGACGTATGTTGAAGCGACGGTAATCCGTCTCCGTTGCATGCTCGATAATGCCTGTATACCAGATATGGGTAGCACCCAGTTTCCTGATTTCTCCAAGTGCCTTGAGGGTGAAGTCGGCCATTTTACCACATCCGTTGGCGGTAATGTCTCCATTATAGACACAATGGTTGTTATTGTTTCCGAACAGGCGTGTAAACACTTGATAGATAATTATTTTATTTTCGTTATTCATATAGAGTAGATTTTTATTTCATATTATAAATATTTTCGGGAAAAGTAAGGAGTTACTTCCATATTTTCCCTTTTTCCGCCAGTGTCTGGTCAAGTAAGTCATTGGCTATCTTATATCCTTGCTCGAAGATTTCTTCCGCTTTTTCCAATTCCGTGTTGCTATACCCATATAGGTTATAAGGTTCAATCAGCAAATCACATTTTTTTCTCTTTCAGGGAAAGTATTGGCACGGAACATGAAGTGAAACGAACGCATAGCGATGCTGACAATATTCATTTTATAATCTTGCGCCATGATCGGGCTTACATTAACTGCTACCACCTTGTCGCATATTCTGCGAAGGGTGGAGACCGGAAGGTTCATCATCAATCCACCGTCTACGTAGTTCGTTCCATCAATATTTACCGGAGCAAACATGACAGGCATACAGCAGGAAGCAGCCACACGTTCGGCTATGGAGCCACGGTGGAAATGAACCATACGTCCGTGGTCAAGATCGGTTGCCGTGATGATTAAAGGGATTTGCAACTCTTCCAGATTCTTGGCCTTCAGATTGGTATGGAGAAAGTCAATAAATTCGCAGAGATCAAATAGTCCTTTCTTGGGGATGACTAACTTTGTCAGGTCTTGAAACTTATGGCCGGAGAAGTATTCAATCACTTGGTGAGGTTCATTTCCGTCGGCATAAAAAACTCCGGCAAGCGCACCGGCACTTACTCCGGAGATAATGTCCGGTTTGATATCATGCTCCAGCAGAGCCTGCATCACCCCCAAATGCGCAAATCCTTTAATAAATCCTCCGCTTAAAGCATAGCCTATCTGATATTTACGGCTATTCCAGTTATTTGTGAATACCTCCATGAGTTACTTTCTTTTTTAGTTCGCCACGAATTTAGTGAATTTATTGAAAGTAGGAGGAATATAATGGATAGTTTTTTGAATTGTATACAATCCTCTGAAAGCTATCCATATTTGGGGCTGATGCTGCTAGAATCCGAAATCGTCTATCTCAACTTTATGTTCTTCTGATTCTTTGAAAGGTTTCGCTTCTTTCTGCACAGGGTTTCCTTCGATATATACGGCACGGAACGGCGGGCAGGGCAGACGTATTCGCAGCCGCCACATCCGACGCAGATCTCTGTATTGACGTGGGGAAGAGTCAGTCCGTCTTTGTAGGGTACCATAGCAATGGCTTGCGTAGGACAATGCTCTGAACAGGCTCCGCAACTGGTTCCGTCAGTGAGGACAATGCAATTTTCTTCTATAAAGACGACATAGCCCATCTGAGTGAGATGTTTCTGTTCTACCGTCAACGGAGGGATGGCACCGTTGGGACAGACATCGCTGCATACGGTACAGTCGAAATTACAGAATCCTTTTTCGAAACTGACCGTTGGCTGCATCACACCTCCCAGACCGTATTCCATGAAAGCGGGTTTCAGTACATGCGACGGGCATTTGCTGACACAAAGATGGCATGATGTACAATGTTGCTGGAAACGCTTCTGGCTGACAGATCCCGGAGGAGTAATCGGATTTTCTTTTTGTATGCCTTTTTGCCTTCCATCGTCGCAATGGATTCTTGCGCCTTTGTAAGAAGCGTGGGAGCTGCTCCGGCAGTAGCCAGTCCGGCAAGCAGAAAACGACGTTTGGAAGAATCTGCAGCAACGGAAGATGATTCTGTTGCCACCGGTTGTTTTTCTGTAGCGGAAGAACGTTGTTGTCCCTTTGAAGCAGGGGCGTAAACCAGCGCTTTCTGTTTGCAGGCACCGAGACAGTCGAAACAGTCTACACAGCGGCTATAGTCAATAGCGTGTTCTTTGCTGTGGATGCAGGCAGCTTTGCATTTGGTAGCGCAAAGTCCGCAACCATTACATTTTGCGGTATCGATACGGACTTTGAACAAAGAGTAACGGCTCAAAAATCCTAATACCGTACCTACCGGACAAATGGTATTACACCACGTGCGTCCATGTTTCCATGCTAATATAAGAATGGCGGCAAAGGTCAGTATCGCTATAAGAAGGGAAGAAAGGCTTAATACCGAGGTGTCTACCTGATAAAACGTGTAGTTGTCGAATCTGGAAAATACGGATTCCAGCAGGTTGTTTCCCAGCATATACACCGGTTTGAAGATATGTACTACAATGCGTCCGTATGCGCTATACGGGTCCAGCAATCCCAATACCACTGAGAAGCCGCATACGGAGGCAATTACAGTCACTCCGAGCACGGTCCATCTCAGCATATTCTTTGCAGGACTGTACCGATATCTTTTTTTCTTCTTTCCCACAGACTTTGAAATGCGTGCTATAACATCCTGCCATATTCCCATCGGACAGATGGTAGAGCAATAGATACGTCCGAACAACAGGGTTAACGCAATCAGTACAATCAGTATGCCTATGCTGAGAGATAGCACGGCAGGGACAAACTGTATATGTGCCAATCGATGAAAACTGTTCGGCAGAATATTAGCAAAATCGAGAAAATAAAAAAGTAATCAGTGCAAAAAGGACGACTGATATTCCGATACGTATCTTTCTTAACATGGTGGTTTACATCTTAATTCGCTTGACATTCAGTTTGTCGATGTCCATCGTTCCTACTTTCAGTGCTTCTCCTTTGGCAAGGTGACCTACGGTGTCCAGCGGCATTTCGCGTATCTGATTGAAGAATTTGGCTGCGGCTGTATCTACGGCTACAATATCCGGTGAAATAAAGAGACCTTTGCCAGCACCACGTCCGAAGCGGAACGACCTCGCGGTCCGTTGGTCTTCATGATACGGTAGGCGTCTACGACGTTAAGCACTGCTTTCTTTTCCAGTGTGCAGATATCGGCAATACATTGCTGCAAGTCATTCTGGTGGAAAAATCCACGGTCCCAGACAATTCCCATGTGTTTTTCATTGAGATAGTCAGATTGGCGCCCCCGTGATTTTTCAGGATGGGAACATTGATCCATACATCGCAATTCAGGATGGCTTCATGTATTTTCGCCTTCTTCATCTTTTGTCCCTTTGGCAGATCAACGGGTTTGTAGTAAGATTCCAGGTGGGCCGGCATAACTTTGGCTCCGGCTTCTTTCGCGGCCGCTTCGATGCCGCTGTTTTTGTAGCACTTCTGCCAATCGTCACACGTATGGTCGAATACGGTCACTTCTTTAGCTCCGGCAGCAAAGCATTGTTTCACGATTTCAGCAATCAGTTGCGGGTTGGTGTTTCCTGCCAGTTCGGGTACTTTATCCCATCCGATATTGGGCTTTACCACTACTTTCTGTCCGGGTTTGATGAATTGCTTCATACCGCCCAGTTCGCTGATAGCACGACGGAACATGGCTTCCGGTTCACCGCCCATGACGGCCACCAGGTCCGGTTTGTCACCATTTGCTTTATTGATTGTCTGAGTCAGTATTTCCATCGCCTCTGAACGCTGTATAGTCATGGCGGCACCAGTAATAGCTACTGTCTTAAAAAAATCCCTTCTGTCCATCTTTCTTTTTTAGTTTAGAGTTTTGCAATTGCCTTTAGCAGGGCGTATCCGCCAAACCATTGAATGAGCATACCCGGAATGCCGATACGGAAGTCTTGTACTGCGATATAGAAATCTCCCTCGATCATCCATTCAAAAGCGGTTCCTATGAGTTGATAGGAGAGAATTACTCCAAGGACGGCTAACAAAGAAACGGTTTTCACGGTACGCGCAGCAAGGGCGGAAGCACCGGCAAGCAAGGTTGATTTTATCAGTATAATCGGGAGAACGGCTTCGGATGGCATGGCAAACAAGACATGATTGATGACAGGAGAAAGAAACAGCTGTCAGCAATCCTACCCGAAAGCCGTATTTATAAGCGGCAATTAAGGTAAAAAAGTAAATTGGTAATAAAGTCGGTCCACCGTAAGGAACGAGGTGGCACAGTTGTGGAAGTGCAATGTTGCCTGTCACAAATAGCAGGGCAAAGAGGTAAGTTCTTACATTGCTGTAATTCAGTGAATAGAGTTTGGCGGATGTTTCCATTTTCATTGATGACTTTAATGTTTAGATTGATGATATCTTAAAGATTAGACTATTCTCGTTTGAAAAAAGTTTAATCGGTCTCATAATTTCTTGGCCGGTCAAATCATGATTGGGCTTTGATGTTTACAAAAGTAGTACAAATTTTCAATGAAACGTATTATTTTATCGCTTTTTGTTTATTCATTGAAGTGCGTGAACCGGAACAGTGGATTTCTCCTTCCGGTGACAATGAAAAAAATGTATGATTTATGAATCATCGGTGTTTGTGTTTATAATAAACTTTGTGATAGTTTTAGTAAAACGGTATCTGAGTTTATTATAAACGATGTAATCCCGTTTATGGCTTTCTGTGCTGAAATTTGGCAACAAAAAGGCTGCGATTTCCATTGGAAGTCGCAGCCTTCATTGCTTGTATACTGATGACTCATATCTTATTTGTTATAGGGAAATAGATATGTCTTGTTGTAATATTGTACTTTCCTTTTACGGACTGATCAATCTTGACTGTATGTTACCGTTCATGTGATACATTACAGCAGGTATGTTGAAAGACAGACTTCTTTTCATTGGTTACGGTTTTATAGGTTTATTATTGTTCTGCTTACAAATATACAACATTAAAAGGGCTTTGTCAAGTCCTGACAGAAATAACCCGTTAAACTCTGAGAAAGTATCCTGTTTAGAAATTAATATCGGATACGTTTTTCTTGCATTCTTCAAGTCTTTCCAGCGCCTCCTTGGATAACTGTGGATAATGTAAGTCCAGTTTTTCCATGCGTTCACAGATAATTTGCCCGACGGCATATCGCATGAACCATTTGTTGTCTGCCGGAATCACATACCACGGGGCAATCTCTGTTGAAGTTTCTGTCAGTACATCCGAGTAGGCTTTCATGTAGTCGTCCCAGTATTGCCGTTCCTTGACGTCGGCAGAAGAGAATTTCCAGTTCTTTGATTCATCGTTCAGCCTCTCCATGAATCGTTTCTTTTGTTCGGCTTTTGATACGTTCAGGAAGAATTTCAGGACAACGGTTCCGTTTTCCGTCAGATAACGTTCGAAATCATTGATTTGCCGGTAACGGCGTTTCCAAAATTCGTTGTCTATATCTTTCGCTTTTAGTATTCCGGGTAGCTTGTTGGATAACAGGATTTCGGGATGCACTTTGGCTATCAGTACATCTTCATATTGGGAACGGTTGAAGATTCCGATTCGTCCCCGTTCGGGGAGCGAACGATTAATTCTCCATAAGTAGTCATGATCCAGTTCTTCGGCAGAAGGTTGCTTAAAGGAGTACACCTGACACCCTTGCAGATTGATGCCGGACATTACATGCTTGATCGTTCCGTCTTTTCCGGCAGCATCCATTGCCTGAAAAATAACCAGAACCGAGTAGCGGTCTTGTGCATAAAGCATACTTTGCAGTTCTGACAGCTTTTCGATATTTTGGGCTAACTGTTCTTTGGCATCCTGTTTGGACATATCAGCAGTAAATGAGGGATTGAAATCGGATACATGATGTTCCTTCCCGGTTTGGCTGTAAAGGCTCTTTTAAGACTTCTTTTTTTTCATTGTTGTATAATTAGGTTGTTATAGGTATATAACAGTTGAATAAAGAAATCAGTTCTTGCCAAATTAAGAGCGTTGAATAGTAATTCCCCAATTATGTATCAACAGATTCTACATAATTCCACACTAATTCCACAATTATATTTATATTGTCTGCTGTTTATATGTTTGATTATCAGTTATATATGGCGGAGTGAAACGTTTGGCATCTGCTTTGCTATATATTAAGTACAAGAAACAATAGTTCTATTATTCACACTTAAAAAATTACGATTATGAAAAAGGTATTAGTAGCAGTAGCATTAGTAATGGGATTAGGTAGTTCTGTAGCATTTGCACAGGAAGTAAGTAACACTCCGGCAGTGGAAACTCAGACACAAAGCTCCACAGGATGAGTTTACTAAGATTGAAGTGAAAGATTTGCCGGAAGCAGTGACACAGGCAATAACGAAAAGCTATGAAGATGCTACCATCAAGGAAGCGTATGTTGCCGGAAAAAGAAACCGGTAAGGTTTATAAAGTAATTATCACTACAAAAGACGCCCAGGAAGTAACCGTACTTCTGAATGAAAAAGGAGAAGAAGTTAAAGAGATAAAGTAAAACTTCGAAAGTAATAACTCATAGAGAGGTTCCGGTTCGTGATGAATTGGGACCTCTCGTTCGATGTATTAGGTTCTGTATAAAGATAGTCGGCAGTAATATATACGGTAACAAAGCAAGGAGGCTTACGACTTATTTTTAAGTAATTCATAATAATGTGCATCAATGAACTGGCCATTTTTGAAGCAAGCCTTACGATGTATTCCTGCTTTCTGAAATCCTGCTTTCTCTAGCACACGCATGGATGCGGCATTGTGTTCATATACCGTAGCATATAGGCGTATTACATCTGTATGCTGAAAATAATGTTCTATAGCTCTTTCTAAAGCAGTTTTGTTGCAAGGCCCTTGTTCCAGTATGTTTCCGAAATCCAGTAACCGACTTCTGCATTGAAGCGTTCGACATCCGTCCCGCGGACGAATCCGATATTACCGATTGCCTCATGATTCGCCTCGATGCAATATTCATTCTGTTCCACTTGTTCCGAAGCGTATTTAATGAAGGCATCAGCATCTGTTTCTGTATATGGAAAAGGCAGCCCGTCACGACAGTTATCCCATATCTTCTTATTATTCAGATGCCTTGCTAAGGCTTTGGCATCAGATACTTTCCATGGACGAAGTATAAAATCCATATTCTTATTCTTTGTAGCTATTATGGTTTCTTTCCCGAATCTTTCCCCATGCGTGTGTCAAACAGGCAACTGCTGCGCATAGTCTCATACATCACCTTAAATCTCGACATCGGAATGGTATAACTCAGTATATCAGCCTCAAAATAAGGGCGTACAGATGGATCAAAGAAGCCGATGAATGTTCTGTATCCGCCTTTACGATTCTCCAGAATCGTCTGTGTGACCACAGAACTGCATCCCGACCCGAAAGTGGAAATCACTGTATCCTCCTTATTATTATCGAAGAAAGCCCAGGTGGTCAGTCCGGATAATATATCGGGATTGGCCAAAAAAGGATTCCTTCCAAATGATCGAACGTTTCCACTTTATCTATACGGGCAAAATGCAGATATTCCTTTTCTGCCCTTGGTACTCCTAGTTGCTCAATAAAGCTTTTTACCATTTCCGGCGTCTGCTTATATCGTTCCTTTAGAGATACGAACGTCGGCACGTGCTCGGGCATATCGGTGAATCCGGTATAAAACTTACCACCGCCGCAACCAATTGTTTCCGCATTCAGACTGATGGTATTACCTCCCTGACTTTACTCATGCTTTTAAAGAAGCATCCGTTCACTTTCCCGGTTTCATTTTCAAGAATGTCCGAGTACCAGAATACGATAGGCAATTCAGCATATTCGCCAAAACTTCCCGATAGTTTTCGATGAATTTTTTATTTCCATAATTAGGTATTTTATCTACGTACAAAGTTAAAATAAAAAAGTAAGGAGCAAAGAATAAAGTCCGAAAATATACGTTTGGTATACGGAGCGATGGAGCACTGAGGGACGCTATCAGATCAAAGTTTCTATGATGGAACTATCGGCAGGAATGAATCTGAATAAATATCTGAAGCTAAGTCTGATAGCAGAGATGGGAGGATTATCGTGCAGCCGGATTGCTTATTACACAACACGTACACTGAAGGCCTTTTTCGAAGATATGTCCAGAGATACGGACCCTTATTTCAAACCGGCTGTATATGTTTCGATGGGAATGAAGTATAAGTTCTGAAAAAGTAGTAACTTTATCGCCATGTCAGTGAAACGAACATTATATTCAGCATTAAAAGTCATAGGGGTATTTCTGATCATATCCTTGATATTCAGGTGCCCGGTATCACCGGGATAGAGTTTGCGCAAAGCATTCAATATGGCTTCTGACTTTATTACAGACTCTCACTGGAACACCCATACGTTAAGTTTTTGGTCTTATTTCATAAAAAAGGGTATTTTGCAAAAGAAAAAGGAGAGAACATAGTGCATTATTCCCCTTGAAATGCCGTTATTTGCACTCACTAAACAATAAAGGTTTATTTCGATTTGATTATTTCACATGAATCTTCTCATTTATTGAGCATATCCATCTCTGATTAAGAACTTCCAAAGAACTTTGTTATTGAAATTATTAATTTTTTATATTTGTATTTTATGAATTTGTACATTGGAAATCTTAACTATAACGTTAAGGAATCAGACTTGAGAAACGTAATGGAAGAGTATGGAGCAGTTGCTTCAGTTAAATTAATCACAGATCGTGAAAACAAGAAGATCAAAAGGCTTTGCTTTTATTGAAATGCCGGATGATACAGAAGCAGCTAACGCTATCAAAGAATTGAATGGTGCTGAATATGTAGGCCGTCCGATGGTAGTTAAAGAGGCTTTGCCGAAGAACTAATTGACTGAATAACAATCAGTATATAAAAAGAAGGTGTGTTGGTGATCCCAACACACCTTCTTTCGTTTCTGCAGAATCCTGGCCGGACTATTTCTTAAAGTCCAAAGAATTTATCTCTCTTTTTATTGTCTGCGGTTATTTTTTTTTCTTACCTTTGGTTCACTAACAACAAACCGATAGAAGATGAATCAAGAACTTTTAATGAATCCTAACTGTCTGGTGGCTGCTTTGGAAAAGCCTGCCGCCGAGTTTACTAAGGCAGATATTATTTCTTTTATTCAGAAGAATAATATCCGTATGGTCAATTTCATGTATCCTGCTGCTGACGGGCGACTGAAAACATTGAATTTTGTAATTAATAATGCGGCTTATCTGGATGCGATCCTTACTTGTGGAGAGCGGGTGGACGGTTCCAGCCTGTTTCCTTTTATAGAGGCGGGGAGTAGCGACCTGTATGTAGTGCCTCGTTTCCGTACCGCTTTTGTCGATCCGTTTGCAGAAATACCGACACTTTCGATGCTTTGTTCTTTCTTCAATAAGGATGGAGAACCGTTGGAAAGTTCACCGGAATATACGCTTCATAAAGCGTGTAAAGCATTTACTGATGTCACAGGTATGGAGTTTCAGGCAATGGGAGAGCTTGGAATATTATGTGATAGCACCGGATACGGGTATGTTTGAGGCTACAGATCAACGCGGTTATCATGAATCTGCTCCGTATGCTAAGTTTAACGATTTCCGTACGCAGTGTATGTCATATATAGCTCAGACGGGTGGGCAGATAAAATATGGTCATTCCGAGGTTGGGAATTTTACATTGGATGGCATGATTTATGAACAGAACGAAATAGAGTTCCTGCCTGTTCATGCCGAAGATGCGGCAGATCAATTGATGATTGCCAAATGGGTGATTCGTAACTTAGGATTCAGATATGGATATAATGTTACGTTCGCGCCTAAGATTACGGCTGGAAAAGCCGGGTCAGGTCTACATGTTCACATGCGTATTGTAAAGGACGGACAAAATCAGATGCTGAAAGACGGTGTATTGTCGGAAACAGCCCGTAAGGCAATCGCCGGAATGATGGAACTTGCTCCTTCTATTACAGCCTTCGGAAATACAAATCCTACTTCATACTTCCGTCTTGTTCCGCACCAGGAAGCACCAACGAATGTTTGCTGGGGCGACCGCAACCGTTCTGTATTGGTACGTGTACCTTTGGGATGGGCTGCCAAGACCGATATGTGTACTTTGGCAAATCCATTGGAAAGCGAAAGTCATTTTGATACCACCCAAAAGCAGACTGTGGAAATGCGTTCACCGGACGGTTCGGCAGATTTATATCAACTGCTTGCCGGACTGGCTGTAGCCTGCCGTCATGGTTTTGAAATAGAACAGGCATTGGACATTGCAAAGAGAACGTATGTAAATGTAAATATCCATCAGAAAGAGAATGAGGACAAAAGCTGAAAGCATTGGCTCAATTGCCGGATAGTTGTGCGGCATCTGCCGAATGTTTGCAAAAACAACGTGCTGTCTTCGAGCAATATAATGTATTTAGTCCGGCTATGATTGACGGTATTATACGCAAAAGCTCCGTAGTTATGAGGACAAAACATTACGTGCCGACATGGAAGGCAAACCGGAAGAAATGCTGGAACTGGTACATAAGTATTTCCACTGTGGATAAGCAATAAAAGCATTCTGCTTATAAAAATACTACAACTAAAAGAGGGTGCACTTCACAATGAAGTGCACCCTCTTTTAGTTAATCTTCATTATTATCTTCTTCATCATCTACCAGGTTATTGAGTTCAAGTTCCAAGTCTACCAAGTCTTGTTCCCATAACTTTATGATATCTTTCGGTGTATCTTTGGCTGCCTTCTTAATTCTTTCCTGAGCAACAGATACTTCATGCTCTAATTGACTACGTCTGCTCATACAATTCAATATTTAATTAATAAAATTATAAACAAACAGTAAGGAGAATAGTTCGATGGGATGAATTTAAAATGGACGGATGAACTATTTATAAATAAGGGCTGTTGTAGTCTAAAATCTTTTAAATATACAATTATGCTCAATTTATTAGCCGTGTTTTTAGTCTGTTCAGGTATCGGAATTGCAGTTCACATAGCAATCGATCTGACACATCGTCCACAATCAATGAAGATAATGAATGCAGTATGGATATTGACTGCATTGTGGGGAAGTTACTTAGCTTTATGGGCTTATAATAAGTTCGGACAAGGTGCTCCCATGAAGATGGGAGGTGGTGAAATGAAAATGGATATGTCCGGTATGAAAGACATGAATATGGATATGTCGATGGGAGATATGTCCATGAAACATCCTCATTGGCAGTCTGTGGCTTTATCGGCTTTACATTGTGGAGCAGGCTGCACATTGGCTGATATAATAGGAGAGTGGTTCACTAATTATATCCCGGCAGACAATTAACTGGATACCGGCATCTGCCGCCTCCATGATAGCATCTGCTGCAAAACGGGCCGGCACAAAGATGATGGAAGTATTAGCCTGTGTCTGTTTTACAGCTTCATACATGGTGTTAAACACTGGGATACCATTTGCATCACTTCCCCCTTTACCGGGAGAAGTACCTCCTACAACGTTGGTTCCATATTCCTTCATCTTCCTGGCATGAAAGAGCCCGTCCCGACCAGTAATTCCTTGTACAATCAAACGGGTGGATTTATCTATTAATATACTCATAATTGTTTTTTTTACTTTTTATTGATATTGTTACGCATTATGATTTTATAGCCATTAACGCGGCTTCCTGCATAGTTGTAGCTATCTGAAAACGGCTATGGTTGCGTAAAAGATCACGGCCGAGATGCTCATTGGTTCCTGTGAGCCGGACAATGATGGGTATTTCACTCTTTATCTGCTCGAATGACTGAATAAGCCCGATTGCCACATCGTCACAACGGGTAATCCCTCCGAAAATATTGATCAGAACAACTTTTACTTTTTCATCTTGTAATAGAAGCTTCATGGCTTCCACTACTTTTATGGGGTTGGAACTACCGCCAATATCAAGAAAGTTGGCAGGATTACCTCCATAAATCTTAATCATATCCATTGTTGCCATAGCAAGTCCGGCGCCATTTACCATACAGCCTATATTACCGTCCATGCGAACATAACTGAAACCTCTTTCTTTGGCGTCGGCTTCTACCTTTTCTTCCTCTGTCGGGTCGAATAAAGCATGTATTTCAGGATGCCGACATAGGGCGTTGTCATCGAAAACAATTTTGGCATCAATAGCTATTAACATACCTTTTGTTGTTAGCGCTAACGGATTGATCTCAACCAGAGAGGCATCATTCTCCATGAAAATTTTGTAGAGTGCTTGCAGGATGACAGCCATTTTACTTGCTTGTTCCGTTTTGGGAAAAAGTGAAAAGGCGAAATGACGTGCCAAATAATCTGGAATGCCAATGAAAGGATTGATTGAATACCGAATAATTTTCTCCGGTGTCTGACAAGCCACTTGTTCAATATCCATACCACCGGATGCACTCATCATTAGAATAACGGAACGTGTATTTCGGTCGATAGTGAAACTGACATAATATTCGGCGGCAATATCAACCGCCTCGCTGACCAGTATCTGATTGACAGGAAGCCCTTTAATACTCATACCCAGAATGTTTTTAGCTTCCTGATAAGCATCTTCTGTGTTGTTTACCAGTTTGACGCCTCCGGCCTTTCCCCGGCCTCCGGTCAATACCTGCGCCTTAATGACAACTCTATCTGCACCTACACTCCGATATGCAGCTACAACGCCTGCAGCAGTACGGCATAAAGTGTGCCTCTCAACAGGTATTCCATACTTAGAGAAAATCTCTTTCGCTTGATATTCATGTATTTTCATGGCTCACAAATTTGAGTAAATGATTCCTGCTAATAAAACAGAAGCAAGATACGGAAAGTTTACGAAAAAAGAAATCTACCTGAATGTTTTAGAGCATATCACTCTCTTTTTGGTATGAAGATTCGGAATAAAAAAGCGTGTTGGCAATTCTGCCAACACGCTGTAAACTAATAAATACAGTATTTATTGATTTTATGCAATGCCATGAGCACTAACAGTACCATCAATTTTCTTAATCAGACCTTGCAATACTGTACCTGGTCCACATTCTGTGAAGTCAGTAGCACCGTCGGCAATCATATTTTTAACAGATTGAGTCCAACGTACAGAAGCTGTCAACTGAGCAACCAGATTCTTTTTGATTTCAACAGGGTCAGTATGAGGAAGTGCGTCTACATTCTGATATACCGGGCATTTAGGAGTATGGATTTCTGTTGCATTGATAGCAGCTTCCAATTCTACTTTTTGCAGGATCCATTAACGGAGAGTGGAAAGCACCACCAACTTTCAATGGGAGAGCTCGTTTTGCTCCGGCAGCTTTCATTAGTTCGCAAGCCTTCTCGATGCCTGGTACGGAACCGGAGATAACGATTTGTCCCGGACAGTTGTAGTTAGCCGGTACACAAACTTCACCTTCAGCATTTACGGTAGTACAGATTTCTTCCACCTTTTCATCCGGCAATGCAATGATAGCAGCCATTGTAGAAGGAGTCGCTTCACAGGCTTTCTGCATAGCCATTGCACGTGCATAAACAAGTTTCAGACCGTCTTCAAAGCTCAAAGCTCCGGCAGCAACCAATGCGGAAAATTCACCGAGTGAATGTCCTGCTGTCATTTCCGGTTTGAAATCATCCCCCATACAAAGAGCGGAGATTACCGAGTGAAGGAATACGGCAGGTTGAGTAACCTTCGTTTGACGAAGATCCTCGTCCGTACCATTGAACATGATATCTGTAATGCGATATCCAAGAATATCATTTGCTTTTTCAAATAATTCTTTAGCTAAAGCTGAATTTTCATACAGGTCTTTACCCATTCCTACGAATTGAGCACCTTGACCGGGAAATACAAATGCTTTCATATCTTTATTATTTAATTGATTTTTAAATGCGGGTGCAAAGTTACAGATTTTTATGATACGACCGCACAAAATGTACACATTTGTGCAACCGAATCCGGGAAATGCCATAACGGACCATTGCCATGTCCGATGTGCAAATCCTTGCCTGCAATGATAGCCTGAGTGATATATGATTTGGCATGTTGGATAGATTCCCGTAAAGGATAGCCTTTTGCCAGGTTGGTCGCAATAGCGGAGGAGAGGGTACAGCCTGTTCCGTGCAAATTGTTACTTTCTATCTTTTTTCTCTTCATATATATGGAAGATCGATTCTGACGTATGTAAGAGGTCGCACATTCTGTCACCCTCCAAATGCCCCCTTTTATTAATACACTTGTCTGATACTCATCCACCAACCTTTTGGCCGCTTCCTGCATTTCATGTATGTTATGAATGCTTTTATCTGTCAGAACACTTGCTTCGTCAAGATTGGGAGTAATTAAAGTGACGAGTGGGAGCAGTTCTCTTTTAATTCCTTCTATAGTTTCGTCCGACATTAGTTTTCGTCCGCTGGTAGACACCAGGACCGGATCATAAACAATATATTCCGGTATATATTCTCGCAGGCAGTCTACAATGGTACGAACGATCTGAATGTCACTAACCATACCTATCTTGATTGCAACCGGTTGCAAATCATCCATAACAGCTTCTATCTGCCCACGGACAATCTCAGGCAGCACTGATTGTACAGAGTGTACCCCTAATGTATTCTGTACGGTAACTGCGGTGATGACTGACGCTGCATAGCCTCCCAAAGCCGAGATTGTTTTGATATCCGCCTGAATACCTGCTCCTCCCGAACAATCGGAACCAGCAATGGATAAAATGACTGGATGACGTTCCATTTTGGATTTTTTAATAGTTACGATACAAAGATAGAATAAAAACGATAAGGTACAAAATGACATATCGTTTAAAGTACAATAAGTATCCCTATCTGAATTTATTCTATAGATCATGAAAAGTACTGAAAATAAAGCATCAATCTGGTTTTTGTACTTTATACAATTACTCTTCCTGGAAAAGACTAAAATACATATTGTAATTCATAAGATAACACTAAGTATTGATATTGTAGAATATATGATATGTATTTATGTGATAAACAATGTTTTATAGCATATTAATTATTTTTGTTTAAGCGAATATTAGCCTCTATATTTGCGCCATATTAAAAAAACGGATATGCAGAATATACAGAAAAATACACCTTTGGCCAACAATCATATATCAGTAGATTGTGTAGTGATTGGTTTTGACGGCGAACAACTGAAAGTGTTGCTTGTGAAACGTGCAGGTGAAGATAATGGAGAAGTATATCACGATATGAAACTTCCCGGAAGTCTTATTTATATGGATGAGGATCTGGACGAGGCTGCACAGCGCGTATTATATGAATTGACAGGACTTAAAAATGTAAACCTGATGCAGTTTAAAGCATTCGGTTCCAAAAACAGAACGAGTAATCCGAAAGATGTTCGCTGGTTGGAACGGGCAATGCAGTCAAGGGTAGAGCGTATTGTGACTATTGCATATTTGTCAATGGTTAAGATAGATAGAACTTTGGATAAGAATCTGGACGAGCATCAGGCTTGTTGGATTGCTCTGAAAGAAGTAAAGACATTGGCGTTCGATCATAATCTGATTATTAAGGAAGCAATGACATACATCCGTCAGTTTGTGGAATTTAACCCTTCAATGTTGTTCGAACTACTTTCGCGTAAGTTTACAGCTGCGCAATTGAGAACTCTTTTTGAACTAGTATATGACAAAGTTGTAGATGTGCGTAACTTCCATAAAAAAATAGCAATGATGGAATATGTGGTTCCTTTGGAAGAAAAGCAACAAGGAGTAGCCCATCGTGCCGCACGCTATTATAAGTTCGATAAGAAGATATACAATAAGGTGAGACGGTGATATATGCCGGGTGTTTGGTAAATCTAAGTAATAAAATTGAAAATCGTTAAATCGTAAATAAAATCATGTTTTTATTAGGTTATGACATAGGTAGCTCGTCTGTAAAAGCGAGCTTGGTAAATGCTGAAACTGGTAAATGTGTATCATCGGCATTCTTTCCGAAAACAGAGGCAAAAATTATTGCAGTGAATCCCGGTTGGGCGGAGCAAGATCCGGAAAGCTGGTGGGAGAACTTAAAGTTGTCTACACAAGCCATTATGAATGAATCCGGAGTCAGTGCGGCTGAGATTAAGGCAATTGGTATCTCTTATCAGATGCATGGTCTGGTATGTGTAGACAAAGACCAACAAGTATTGCGTCCTGCTATTATCTGGTGTGATTCGCGTGCTGTGCCTTGTGGTCAGAAGGCATTTGAAACTATCGGAGAAGAAAAATGTCTTTCTCATCTCCTAAACTCACCGGGAAACTTTACCGCTTCCAAATTGGCTTGGATTAAACAGAATGAACCGGCTGTCTATGAGCAGATTTATAAAATAATGCTTCCGGGTGATTACATCGCAATGAAATTGAGCGGAGACATCTGTACAACTGTTTCCGGACTTTCGGAAGGTATGTTCTGGGACTTCAAAAACAATCGTGTAGCCGATTTCTTGATGGATTATTATGGATTCAATTCGTCATTGATTGCCGATATTAAACCGACTTTTGCCGAGCAAGGATGTGTAAATGCAATAGCAGCCAAAGAATTGAGATTAAAAGAAGGAACCCCCATTACTTATCGTGCCGGTGACCAGCCGAATAATGCTCTTTCTCTGAATGTGTTCAATCCGGGTGAAATTGCTTCTACAGCAGGCACATCAGGAGTTGTTTATGGAGTGAATGGGGAAGTGAATTATGATCCGCAGTCACGTGTCAACACTTTTGCGCACGTGAATCATTCGAAAGAGCAGACCCGCTTGGGAGTATTGCTTTGTATCAACGGCACAGGTATCCTTAACTCATGGGTAAAACGTACTATTGCACCTGAAGGAATATCATATAATGAAATGAACGTGCTGGCTTCCAAAGCTCCGATAGGTAGCGCAGGAATCAGCATTCTTCCCTTCGGTAATGGTGCCGAACGTATGCTGAATAATAAGGAGATAGGCTGTAGTATCCGTGGGATAGATTTTAATACTCATGGCAAACATCATATTATTCGTGCAGCCCAGGAAGGTATTGTGTTTTCTTTTAAATATGGTATAGATATTATGGAACAAATGGGTATTCCGGTAAAGATGATTCATGCCGGACACGCAAATATGTTCCTTAGCTCCATCTTCCGTGACACTTTAGCAGGAGTGACGGGGCTACAATCGAACTTTATGACACGGATGGCTCTGTCGGTGCTGCCAAAGGCGCAGGTATCGGTGCAGGTATCTACAAGGATAATAATGAGGCTTTTGCAACACTTGAAAAGCTAAATATTATCGAACCTAATGTGGCTAAACACCAAGAATATGCAGATGCATACGCCAAATGGAAATATCGTCTAGAAAAATCAATGGTCGATAAAATTTCTATTTTCAACTCAGATAACAAGTAACAATATAAATAATCATTTAAAATATAAAGAATTATGGCAACAAAAGAATTTTTCCGGGAATTGAAAAGATTAAATTCGAAGGTAAAGATAGTAAAAACCCTATGGCATTCCGTTATTACGATGCTGAAAAAGTAATCAACGGCAAGAAGATGAAAGATTGGTTGAAGTTCTCTATGGCATGGTGGCATACATTATGCGCTGAAGGTGGCGACCAATTCGGTAGTGGAACAAAACTGTTCCCTTGGAACGGTAATACAGATGCTATACAGGCTGCAAAAGATAAAATGGATGCAGGTTTTGAATTCATGCAGAAAATGGGTATTGAATACTATTGTTTTCACGATGTAGACTTGGTTTCAGAAGGTGCTAGCATTGAAGAATATGAAGCTAACCTGAAAGAAATCGTAGCATACGCAAAACAGAAACAAGCAGAAACTGGTATCAAACTGTTATGGGGTACTGCCAACGTATTCGGCCATGCCCGTTATATGAATGGTGCTGCAACAAATCCTGATTTTGACGTAGTGGCCCGTGCTGCTGTACAAATCTAAGAATGCAATTGACGCAACTATCGAATTGGGCGGTCAGAACTATGTGTTTTGGGGTGGTCGTGAAGGTTATATGTCTCTTTTGAATACAGATCAAAAACGTGAAAAAGAACACCTTGCACAGATGTTGACTATTGCTCGTAATTATGCTCGTGCCCGTGGTTTTAAAGGTACTTTCCTGATTGAACCGAAACCTATGGAACCGACTAAGCATCAGTATGATGTAGATACGGAAACTGTGATCGGCTTCCTGAAAGCTCATGGTTTGGATAAAGATTTCAAAGTTAACATCGAAGTAAACCATGCTACTTTGGCTGGCCACACTTTCGAACATGAGTTGGCAGTAGCAGTGGATAACGGTATGTTAGGTTCTATCGACGCTAACCGTGGCGACTATCAGAATGGTTGGGATACAGACCAATTCCCGATTGACAACTATGAACTGACTCAGGCGATGATGCAAATCATCCGTAATGGCGGTTTGGGTAATGGCGGAACTAATTTCGATGCCAAAACTCGCCGTAATTCTACTGATTTGGAGGACATTTTTATTGCTCACATTGCAGGTATGGACGCTATGGCTCGTGCATTGGAAAGTGCGGCAGCTCTGCTGAACGAATCTCCATACAAGAAAATGTTGTCTGATCGTTATGCTTCATTCGACGGTGGTAAAGGTAAAGAATTTGAGGAAGGTAAATTATCTTTAGAAGATGTAGTTGCTTATGCTAAAGCGAACGGTGAACCAAAGCAGACTAGCGGCAAACAAGAACTTTACGAAGCAATTCTGAATATGTACTGCTAATAGAGAATCAAATATAAGGCGATAGAGGTAGAGCTTTATCGCCTTACTATTATCTAATCCAACTACTACACACTACTTATCTACTTATACACCATGATTAATACAACGAACGAAGGTAGTAAACTCTACCTATATTCGATAACTTCTGTTGCTATCCTGGGAGGATTGCTTTTCGGTTATGATACAGCAGTTATTTCCGGTGCAGAGAAGGGTCTGGAGGCATTCTTCCTTTCCGCTTCCGATTTTCAATATAATAAAGTAATGCATGGAATCACTTCTTCCAGTGCATTGATAGGCTGCGTACTTGGTGGGGCGTTCTCCGGTATATTCGCTTCCCGTCTAGGGCGTCGTAACTCCCTGAGACTTGCTGCCGTACTCTTTTTCCTTTCAGCATTAGGTTCCTATTATCCGGAATTTCTGTTTTTCGAATATGGAAAACCGAATATGGATTTGCTGGTTACATTTAACTTATATCGTGTTTTAGGTGGTATCGGTGTCGGGCTTGCGTCTGCTGTTTGTCCGATGTATATCGCAGAAATAGCTCCTTCCAACATTCGCGGAACACTTGTTTTCGTGCAACCAGTTTGCCATTATTTTTGGTATGTTGGTTGTATACTTTGTGAATTACCTGATTATGGGCGATCACCAAAATCCTATTATTCTGAAAGATGCTGCCGGAGTTTTATCAGTTAGCTCAGAATCTGATATGTGGACTGTATTTGAAGGCTGGCGTTTTATGTTCGGCTCGGAAGCTTTTCCGGCTGCATTCTTTGGTCTATTATTGTTCTTTGTCCCAAAAACTCCTCGCTATTTGGTATTGGTACAACAAGATGAAAAAGCTTATTCAATTCTGGAAAAGATCAATGGTAAGACAAAAAGCACAAGAAATTCTTAACGATATTAAAGCTACTGCTCACGAAAAACAGAGAAACTCTTTACTTATGGAGTAACAGTGATTGTGATCGGTATTCTACTGTCCGTATTCCAACAGGCTATCGGCATCAATGCAGTGCTTTACTATGCTCCTCGTATTTTTGAAAATGCAGGTGCAGAAGGAGGTGGCATGATGCAAACGGTTATTATGGGTGTTGTGAATATTATCTTTACACTGGTTGCAATCTTTACAGTAGATCGCTTCGGGCGCAAACCTCTGTTGATAATCGGTTCTATCGGTATGGCCGTAGGTGCATTTGCAGTAGCGATGTGTGATAGCATGGCAATAAAAGGAATTCTTCCGGTACTTTCGGTTATCGTATATGCCGCCTTCTTTATGATGTCATGGGGACCGATTTGCTGGGTATTGATTTCAGAAATCTTCCCGAACACAATTCGTGGTAAAGCGGTGGCAATCGCTGTGGCTTTCAATGGATATTCAATTATATTGTATCTTCTACTTTCCCGGCATTGTACGATTTCAGCCCGATGTTTGCGTATAGTCTTTATGGAATTATCTGTGTAGCGGCTGCTATTTTCGTTTGGCGTTGGGTACCCGAAACAAAAGGGAAGACGCTGGAAGATATGAGCAAACTATGGAAGAAAAATAAATAAATCAGATAATATCTCTTGTGGAAAATCCGTAAAAATCAGCAGATATAGGAATCTGTGATTTACGGATTTTTATTTTCTTATCTTTGGAGAACAATATATGAGGATAAGCTGTACCTTTGCACTGTCTTTATATAAAAACACGTATTGTTATGGAACAACATCCGATTAAAATTAATAAAGTGCAGATACGTAATCTTCAAATAGAAGATTACGCACAATTATCCCAATCGTTTACTCGTGTTTATTCTGACGGTAGCGATGTGTTCTGGACCCATAAACAGATTCAGAAATTAATCAATATTTTTCCGGAAGGACAGATTGTTACAGTGGTTGACGACAAAATTGTAGGTTGCGCTCTTTCTATTATTGTTGATTATGATAAGGTGAAGAATGACCATACGTATGCACAAGTCACGGGTAAGGAAACATTTAATACGCATAATCCTAAGGGGAATATTCTGTATGGCATAGAGGTATTTATTCACCCCGGATATCGCGGATTGCGTCTGGCGCGACGTATGTATGAATATCGCAAAGAACTATGCGAAACATTGAACCTGAAAGCCATTATGTTCGGCGGCCGTATTCGAATTATCATAAATATGCTGACAAGATGCGTCATCGAACGGGTACGTCAACGTGATATTTACGAT
>VOFG01004146.1_pt1 | contig 36202 bp, 59 predicted proteins | sample 5384171 | NCBI WGS metagenome assembly VOFG01 (sample SAMN12384726, study PRJNA508395) | human gut metagenome | isolation source: healthy gut F | host: Homo sapiens
AGTCAATGTTATAGAAGTAATATAACAGACGTGATAAAAGATAACGTTGCACTGAATGAATGGAGGCGTGACTTATGAATATAAACAAATTTACGCAGAAATCCATGGAGGCCGTTCAGAACTGTGAGAAGCTTGCCTATGAATATGGCAACCAGCAGATTGAGCAGGAGCACCTGTTTTACAGCCTGCTGACTCTGGACGACAGCCTGATTTTAAAACTGTTAACCAAGATGGGCATCAGCAAAGAGCTGATTACGAATGAAGCCCAGCAGAAGCTGGCGGACTGCCGAAGGTGAGCGGCTCCAGCCAGGTATACATCAGCAATGACTTAAACAAAGTCCTCATCAATGCTGAGGATGAGTCCAAAGCCATGGGCGATGAATATGTTTCCGTTGAGCATATTTTCCTGTCCATGTTAAAATATGCGGACCGCACTATGAAGGAACTGTTCCGTCAATACGGCATTACCAGGATACCTTCTTGCAGGCACTGTCTACCGTGCGCGGCAACCAGAGAGTGGTCAGCGACAATCCGGGAAGCTACCTATGATACTCTGGAAAAATATGGATATGATCTGGTAGAGCGCGCAAAGGATCAGAAGCTGGATCCGGTCATCGGCCGTGACAGCGAGATTCGTAACGTCATTCAGATTCTGTCCAGAAAGACCAAGAACAACCCGGTCCTCATCGGTGAGCCTGGTGTTGGTAAGACCGCTGTTGTTGAGGACTGGCTCAGCGTATTGTCCGCGGCGATGTGCCGGAAGGCTTAAAGAACCGCAAGCTGTTCGCCCTGGATATGGGAGCACTGGTTGCAGGTGCCAAGTATCGTGGTGAATTTGAGGAGCGGTTGAAAGCTGTTCTGGAAGAAGTCAAAAGAGCGAAGGACAGATCATTCTGTTCATCGATGAGCTGCATACCATTGTGGGAGCCGGCAAAACCGAAGGTTCCACCGATGCTGGAAACCTGCTGAAGCCAATGTTAGCCAGAGGCGAACTGCATTGTATTGGTGCCACCACATTGGATGAGTACCGCAAATACATTGAAAAAGATGCTGCGTTGGAACGTCGGTTCCAGCCAGTTCTGGTAGACCAGCCGACTGTGGAAGATACCATCTCCATTCTGCGTGGTATCAAGGAACGCTATGAAGTATTCCATGGTGTCAAGATCACCGACTCTGCCCTGGTAGCAGCAGCCGTGCTTTCTGACCGTTATATTACAGACCGGTTCCTGCCGGATAAGGCCATTGACCTGGTGGATGAGGCCTGTGCCCTCATTAAGACGGAACTGGATTCCATGCCGACAGAGCTGGATGAACTGTCCAGAAGGATCATGCAGCTGGAAATTGAGGGAGACTGCCTTAAAGAAAGAGACGGATCATCTGAGTCAGGAGCGTCTGGCAGATCTGCAGAAAGAACCTGGCTGAACTCCATGACGAGTTTGCCAGCAAGAAGGCACAGTGGGAGAATGAAAAGAATTCGTTTCTCATCTGTCTGCTCTGCGTGAGGAAATCGAGCAGGTGAACCGCGACATCGCCACTGCCCAGCAGCAGTATGACCTGAATAAGGCCGCAGAGCTGCAGTACGGCAAGCTGCCGCAGCTTGCAAAACAGCTGGAAGCTGAGGAAGAGAAAGTTAAGAGCCAGGATTTGAGCCTGGTACATGAGAGTGTTACGGAGGATGAAATCGCAAGAATCATTTCCCGCTGGACTGGCATTCCGGTAAGCAAAGTTAAATGAGAGTGAGCGCAGCAAGATCCTCCATCTGGATACGGTACTGCACAAACGGGTTGTAGGCCAGGATGAAGGTGTGGAGAAGGTAACGGAGCTATCCTTCGTTCCAAAGCCGGCATCAAGGATCCGACCAAGCCGATTGGTTCGTTCCTGTTCCTTGGACCGACTGGTGTTGGTAAGACCGAGCTTGCAAAGGCTCTTGCCGAGGCTCTGTTCGACGATGAGAACAACATGGTTCGTATCGATATGAGTGAATACATGGAGAAGCACTCTGTAGCCCGCCTGATCGGAGCACCTCCGGGATATGTCGGTTACGATGAGGGCGGTCAGTTGACTGAGGCAGTCCGCCGGAAACCGTACTCCGTTGTCCTCTTTGATGAGGTAGAGAAGGCACATCCGGATGTATTCAACGTCCTGCTTCAGGTTCTGGATGATGGACGTATCACCGATTCCACCGGCAAGACGGTAGATTTCAAGAACACCATCCTGATCATGACCTCCAACATCGGATCCCAGTATCTGCTGGATGGTATCGATGAGAACGGTGATATAAGGCCGGAGGCAAAGGCTGAGGTCATGAACGATCTGCGTGCCCACTTCCGTCCGGAGTTCTTGAACCGTCTGGACGAAACCATCCTCTTCAAACCGTTAACAAAGGATAACATCAGCCACATTGTGGACCTGATGGTAGCCGATGTGAACCACCGTCTGGAGGATCGCGAGCTGAAAGGTAGAACTGACTGACAACGCCAAGACCTTCGTCACCGACCACGGTTATGACCCGGCTTATGGCGCACGTCCGCTGAGAAGATATCTGCAGAAGAATGTGGAGACTCTGGCAGCAAGGATCATCCTGGAAGGTAATATCAGCGAGGGCCAGACCATCGTCATTGATACCGATGAGAAAGGCAAGAAGCTGATCGCATATGTAAAATAAAAACTGTTCAATAGGTCTTTATTTCAGCACAGGCAAAATGCGGACAGGCGCCAGCGGACTGGCGCCGCCCGGCATTTTTTGTTTTATAATACTTTCTGCTTTACTTCTCCCACCGCCCGGATGCGCCGCAGGGCAGTACAAATCCGGTTTCGGTGACAGGAAGTCCGATTTCTGAGCTTCTACATGACCGCCGAATTTTGGTACGATTTCGGTGCTCATCATGTGGTGAGAACCGCCGGAGCCAGGCCGGTGGTGTAGGAGTTGATGAGGAAGAACAGCGGGTCATCGGATAAAAGCTGTACGCACAGCTTTACGAGCGGATGAATCGCATCTTCAATTTTCCAGATTTCGCCCTTTGGGCCACGGCCGTAGGACGGAGGATCCATGATGATTCCGTCGTAATGGTTGCCACGGCGGATCTCACGCTCAACAAATTTCACACAGTCATCGACGATCCAGCGGATCGGGGCGTCACTGAGCCCGGAGGAAGAGGCATTCTCTTTTGCCCAACCGACCATGCCCTTGGAGGCATCCACGTGAGTCACGGAAGCACCAGCTTTGGCGGCGGCCAGGGGTTGCGCCGCCGGTGTAGGCGAAGAGGTTTAAGACCTTGACCGGGCGTCCCGCGTTTTTGATTTTTTCGCCAAACCAGTCCCAGTTTGCCGCCTGTTCCGGGAACAGACCGGTGTGCTTAAAACTGAACGGCTTTAACTTGAAAGTCAGGTCTTTGTAGTTGATGCTCCACTGCTCCGGGAGACTGAAGAATTCCCACTCGCCGCCGCCTTTGGAGCTTCTGTGGTAGTGGCCGTTCATATGTTTCCAGCCTTTGTGAGTCTTCGGGGTATCCCAGATGACCTGCAGGTCGGGCGGACTAAAGGTACTTACCCCATCTTTCCAGTTTTCTCCTTTTGAACAGTCAATGACCTGATAATCTTTCCAGCCATCTGCTAACCACATATATTTTTCCACCTTTCCTGTTCGGATATTGTATTTCTTTGTATTTTCGTTTGCTTCGGACCAGGTTCTGTCCGTTTTGCGCGGGAGTTCCTTACAATTATAACAGTAAAGGCGGCGGTGTCCACGACAACAAATTTACTTTTTGACCAAGCTATAGTATAGTAGTAAACAGAGAAAAAGGCCGTTTTTGACCCTGGCCGGGATTTGTCCGGAGGAATCAGAAAATGGTCAGATCAAGAACAAAGACAAGGTGGACGATTTTATGAAGAAATATGATTATGTACTGGTTGGAAGCGGACTTTATGCAGGTGTCTGGGCCTATTGAGGCAAAGAAGCGTGGAAAAACCTGCCTGGTTGTGGAAAAACGCGATCATATTGGCGGAAATGTGTATTGTGAGGATGTAGAAGGCATTCATGTGCATCGTTATGGCGCGCACATTTTTCATACCAGTGACCGTCAGGTGTGGGACTATGTGAATCATCTGGCCGAGTTTAACCGCTACACCAACAGCCCGGTGGCCAACTACAAGGGTGAGATGTACAACATGCCATTTAATATGAACACATTCAGCAAGATGTGGGGCATCAGCACTCCGGCAGAGGCCAAGGCTATCATTGAAAGAGCAGAAGAAAGCAGTGGCCGGCGAGGCCGAAAAACCTCGAAGAGCAGGCCATCAGCCTGGTGGGGAACGGATATTTACCAGAAGCTGGTAAAGGGCTATACCGAGAAGCAGTGGGGCCGTGACTGCAAAGACCTTCCGGCCTTCATCATCCGCAGGCTTCAGTGCGCTTTACTTACGACAACAACTATTTCAACGATTTATACCAGGGAATCCCGATTGGCGGTTACAACGTGATCATCAACAAGCTGTTTGAGGGCTGCGACATTGAGACCGGTGTGGATTATCTGGAACACAGGGGAGCATTATGACGCGCTGGGCGAGACGGTTGTATACACCGGAACCATCGACGCCTACTATCAGTATCAGTTTGGCAAGCTGGAGTACCGCAGCCTGCGCTTTGAATCTGAGGTGTTAAATGAGGAGAATCATCAGGGGGGTTGCCGTGGTCAACTACACGGACCGTGAGACTCCGTATACCCGCGTGATCGAGCATAAGCATTTTGAATTCGGAACACAGCCAAAGACGGTGATCACCAGAGAGTATCCGGCAGACTGGGAAGAAGGCATGGGAAGCTACTATCCGGTAAATGATGAGAGAACCAGGCACTGTACCAGCAGTATGCGGCACTGGCAGAGAAAGAGGATCATGTGATCTTTGGCGGACGTCTGGCAGAGTATAAATATTAGGACATGGACAAGGTTATTGCGTCTGCGCTCAAGCGCACGGCGGATGCATGGGAGAGTAGTATGGACCGGGAATGTATGAATGTGGTTTACGCCTCAACGATGGCTATGCGAGACATCTGGGCACATCGCTGTACTCCCTGCTGGATCGGAACCGGGACTTTGCGGAGATTGCCGTTTATGTGCTGACTCTGGGACTTTCGGAAGAAAATCAGGGAAAACTCCGGGAAATTGCGGAGCATTTTGGGAGAAAGCTGGTCTTTTTAAATCTGGATGATCTGCGGGAGCGCATTGGATATGAGGTGGATACCGGTGGCTTTGATATCAGCGTTATGCTGCGCCTGTTTATGGGAGATATGCTGCCGAGTCCGTGGAGCGGGTCTTGTATCTGGACTGTGACACGGTGGTGCTGCAGTCATTAAAGCATCTGTGGAAGGAAAATCTGGAAGGAAAGATCGTGGGGAGCGGTGATGGAGCCTACCATTTACCAGGCAGTGAAGGAATCCATTGGTCTGGGTGAGGATGATCCCTATTACAATTCCGGGGTTCTTTTAACAGACTTAAAACAGTGGCGGGAGCAGGAAGTCCAGAAGAAGCTTCTGGATTTCTGGAAGAGCAAAGGCGGAAAACTCTTTGCCAGCGATCAGGATGTGATCAACGGTACGCTGAAAGGACAGATCTATACCCTGATGCCCCGCTACAACTTCTTTACCAATTACCGCTATTTTTCTTACCGGGAGCTGACGCATTTGGGGAAAGACCTACAAAGCCGTAACGCCGAGAGAACTGCAGATTGCAAAGCAGCATCCTTCCATTATCCATTACATGGGAGATGAGCGGCCCTGGATCGCGGGCAATCTGAATCATTATCGCAGAGCCTATGAATTGTATCTGGCAAAAGACCCCTGGGCGGGGCGCCGAAGCAGGAGGAAACGGGCTTATATGCTGGCATATCATATGCTGGATTATGCCACGGCAGTTTGTCCGCCGGTGCGCCGGATCGTGAGCCGGAAGCTTGGCATGAAGCTGGTGGAGAGCCGTAAGAAAGCGTAGGCGGCCGTTGCGGACAGGGCTTGCAGGAGCGGAAAGCGTAAGCATATGGCAGCGCAGAAACAAAGGAAATGCTGGTTTGGGACAAACATGGAGGAAAATACAATGGTAACCGTTTTAATGGCAACGTATCAGGGAAAGCAGTATCTGGAGCAGCAGCTGGACACGATCCTAGCCCAGACTGTACCGGTGAAGATTCTGATCTCGGACGATGGCTCCGATGACGGAACCCGGAAATGCTGGAGAACTATGCCGGGTGGTATCCGGAGCAGGTATTTCTGCATCACAGAACAGAGCATACGGGCGGCGCGGCCGGGAACTTTTCTGGCTGATGCAGGAAGCTCTGAAGGATGAGAAAAAACGAGTACATTTTCTTCAGTGATCAGGATGATGTCTGGGAGAATAACAAAGTCAGTGTCATGCTGCACCGGATGAAGGTGCTGGAGAAGGGGCTGGAAAGCAGTGCCCGATCCTGCTATATTCGGATATGGAAGTGGTGGATGAAGAACTTTACGAGATCAGCCCGAGCTTTGCGGCTTATACCCATCAGGATCCGGACCGCAACAGTTTTGCGGAACTTCTGGTGGAGAACCAGGTGACCGGCGGAGCCTCCATGATCAACCGGGCACTGCTCGCGCGCTGCGCGAAGAAGCCGGAAATCTGCTGTATGCACGACTGGTGGATGGCTCTTACCGCATCTTGCTTTGGCGTGATTGAGTTTATGCCGAGAACGCTTTCTAAATACCGTCAGCACGGGGATAATGTGCTGGGCGCGAAGGACGCAGGCAGCTTTGGAGAAATGAAGGCCCGTCTTGGCCGCGGCAAAGAGGTGGAGCAGAATTACCGCCGGATGTTAAACCAGGGCATTGCCTTCGGACGCCGGTTCTGGAAAGACATGGACAAGGCACAGCGCATGACCCTGCGCGCGTTTCTGGCTTTGCCGTATCAGTCGGCAACAGGACGGTTAAAGAACATCCGTTACAATCACTTTTATAAAAATTCCGCACCAGACACTGGCAATGTGCGTAACGCTGCCACGGGCGGAGAAGCTGCGGCAGCCGAAAGGTGAGCAGGCTGCAGAGGGTGAAACCTGTGAAGGGAAAGCATCGGCTACAGAGCGCGGAGCAGGGAAAAGCAGCAGAGCAGGAGCAGGAGGCATGAGTGTACGTCTGAGCTGTGTGATCTTGAATTACAATGATGCAGAGACCACGGAAAAACTGGTAAAAGCAGATCGTGGATTACAAGGTGCTGCATCAGATCATTGTGGTGGATAATGCCTCCACGGATAACTCTCTGGAGCGATTAAAAAACTGGAATCAGAGCTGAGAACAGATACAGCAGGAATGAAGCAGGACCGGCAGAATGCGCAGGTACCGGCGGCCGCAGATCAGCCTGGTAAGCTTCAGGTGCTTTCCGCCGGCCACAACGGCGGCTATGGCTCGGCAACAACCTTGGCGTCCGTTATGCCGCAGGGGAGGGCGGAGCCAGTTATGTTCTGATTGCGAATCCGGATGTGGTATTTTTAGAGCAGTCACTAAAAGCCATGCTGGCAGTCTTTGCCCGTCATCGGAGGTGGGAATCGTAACTACCCGGATCCACGATGCGCGTTTTCCGGACCTGAAAAACGGCTGGCCGCTGCGCAGCTTCACCCGGGAACTTTTAAGCATGGGTCCGGTGAGCCGGCGTCTGTTTGGAAGAAGCTTTGACTACCCGGATTCGTATTTTGCCGGGCGCAATGCTGCATATGTGGGGGCTGTGCACGGCTCCATGCTGATGGTGGACACGGAAAAATTTCTGGAGGCCGGAGGCTATGATGAGGGAGTCTTTCTCTATGAAGAAGAGCAGATCCTTGGCCGCCGGATGCAGACTGCGGGTTACCGCAGCGTGCTTTATTAAACCAGCATTATGATCATGAACATTCCGCATCCATCAGCAAATCCTTCTCCGACGCCATGAAACGCCAGCGGCTTCGGGAGGAGAGCACCCTTTACTATATGAAACACTATCTGCATATCAACCTGCTTCAGGAGCAGATCGCGAAACTGTGGTTTGCCGGAATCCGGATGGAGATGCAGGTGGCAAAGCTTGCAGGAATAAAAATATAGGGGCATGTCCCATCATGCTATTGGGCGAATTTCTGGAATGCTTTTGAGGCTACGCTCTGCGGATATTCCGAATCGGAAATCAGAAGGATGTTGCGCTCCGGGAACTGTTCTTCTATCTGGATCTGGAAAATATTTCCGGCGGCAAGTTCGCTGTGGGCGAAGGCCTCGGGGATGAATCCGATGCCGAGATTGTGGCGCACGGCGGGCAGAATGAGGTCGGTGGTGGCCAGTTCCATGTCCGGTGAAAAGGAAAGACCATACTGCGCAAAGTAGGTATTTAGGAAGGTGCGGCTGATGGATTCCGAGGTCAGGCTGATCCAGGGATAGGAGGCCAGTTCCCGGAGCGAAACGGGACGGTCCTTCAGTTCGTAGAACCGCCTGCCGCTGATGAGGATGTCCCGGTAGGTGTGAAGTTTTTTCATGCGCAGCGGTTCAGAGATATGGAGCGGAAGGGAAGAAACCACGGCAAAATCTACCTTGCCATCCCGCACTGCCTGGATGGAATCCTGGGTGCTGTGGTTTAAAATCTGAAATGAACACCCGGGTATTCCTGATGAAAGGCTTCCATGGCCGCAAAGAGCCAGGAATGCAGGGCGGTCTCGGTGGCACTGATGGAGATGCTGCCGTTTTCCAACTGCAGCAGGTCGCTTAAGTGGCTTTCCGCCCGGAAAAAACTGCAGGCAGCCTGCAGAGACATACTCAAAGAACCGGCTTCCCTCCGCGGTCAGCTCCATGCCGGATTTGCTGCGGACAAAAAGACGGCAGCCCAGATCCGATTCCAGTTTGTGAATGACGCGGGTCACGGCGGGCTGGCTGGTGTTTAAGGCAGCGGCAGCCCGGGTCAGGTTGCCGTATTTTGCCACGTAGTAAAAAATTTTGTAGTATTCAAAATTCGATGTCATGCGATGTCAATCTCCCTTGTAAAATCGAAAAATTCTTTTTTGCCTGCAGCTGGGAATCGAACCCTGTCTAACGGTGCTTTTTCTGTAACTGTTCAGTACCCTCATAGTTACCTTTTTCTCAAAAAACTTACCCTCATTATAATACAGCATTCCAGGAAAATCCACGCTTTGCGCCACATCCATATCAGATTGATATGGATACAATGCAGAAATTGCATTTTACAGATTACATTGTATGTGCGAAAATACAATCGTAAACGTTAGAAAAATAACAGACCACTGCAATGGAATGAGACAAGCAAAAGAAAGAGGTAATGTTATGGAGAACAACACCTGTCTGGAAAAGCAGCCTTTATGTGAGGAAATGCTGGAAAAGATGAACGCCTACTGGCGCGCGGCAAACTATCTGTCTGCCGGTCAGTTATACCTGTTAGATAATCCGCTGTTAAAGAAACCGCTGAGCATGGATCAGATCAAGAAGAAGATCGTCGGACACTGGGGAACCGTGCCGGGACAGAACTTCGTGTATGTGCACTGCAACCGTGCCATCAAGCGTTATGATCTGGATATGATCCTTCTTTCCGGTCCGGGCCATGGCGGCAACTTCCTGATCGCCAACACTTATCTGGATGGAAGCTACAGCGAGGTATATCCGAACATCAGCCAGGATGAGGAAGGCATGAAGAAGATGTTCAAGCAGTTCTCCTTCCCGTGCGGCGTTCCGAGCCACTGCGCGCCGGAGACTCCTGGCTCCATCAACGAGGGCGGTGAGCTGGGTTACTCCATTGCCCATGCCTTTGGTGCCGTATTTGATAACCCGGATCTGATCGCAACGGTGGTTGTGGGTGACGGCGAGGCAGAGACCGGCCCGCTGGCAACTTCCTGGCAGTCCAATAAATTCTTAAACCCGATCACCGATGGCGCAGTGCTTCCAATCCTGCACTTAAACGGATATAAGATCAGCAACCCGACCATTTTCTCCCGTATTCCGCACGACGAGATTCAGTCCTTCTTCGAGGGCTGTGGCTGAAGCCGTACTTTGTTGAAGGCGATGATCCGATGACCATGCATAAGAAGATGGCAGAGACCATGGATGCCGTGATTGAGGAGATCAAGGCAATTCAGAAACACGCAAGAGATGAGCAGGATCCGGAACGCCCGAAGTGGCCGATGATCATCCTGCGTACTCCGAAGGGCTGGACCGGTCCGAAATTCGTAGATGGACAGCAGATCGAGGGTTCTTTCCGTGCCCATCAGGTTCCGATCAGCATGGAGAAGCCGGAGCATTTACAGCTTCTGGAAGACTGGTTAAAGAGCTATCACGCAGAAGAACTGTTTGATGAAACCGGACGCCTGATCCCGGAGCTGGCTGAGCTGGCACCGAAGGGCAATGCCCGCCTTGGCGCAAACCCGCACGCAAACGGTGGCCTGCTTCTGAAAGACCTTCGTCTTCCGGATTTCCGCGAGTATGGCATTCCGGTGGAGCCGGGCAAGACCAAGGCTCAGGATATGATTGAGCTTGGCGGCTATATCCGCGATATTTTCAAACTCAATGAGGACAGCAAGAACTTCCGTATCTTCGGACCGGATGAGAGCATGTCCAACCGCCTTTATAAAGTATTTGAAGAGCAGAACCGCGACTGGAACGGCGAGCTGCTTCCGACCGATGACAAGCTGGCAAGAAACGGCCGCATCATGGACGGTATGCTGAGTGAGCATATGTGTGAGGGCTGGCTGGAAGGTTATCTGCTGACTGGCCGTCATGGCTTCTTCGCAAGCTATGAGGCATTCATCCGTATTGTGGATTCCATGGCAGCACAGCACGCAAAGTGGTTAAAGGTCTGCAACCAGCTGTCCTGGAGACGCCCGATCGCATCCTTAAATTTCATCCTGACCTCTAACGTATGGCAGCAGGACCACAACGGCTTTACCCATCAGGATCCGGGCTTCTTAGACCACATCGCCAACAAGAAAGCAGATGTTGTCCGCATGTACCTTCCGCCGGATACCAACTGCCTGCTTTCCTGCTTTGACCACTGCATCAAGAGCAAGAACTATGTGAACGCCATTGTTGCTTCCAAGCATCCGAGCTGTCAGTGGCTGTCCATGGAGCAGGCTGTGAAACACTGCACCCAGGGTATTGGCATCTGGGAGTGGGCAAGCAATGACTGCGGTGAAGAGCCGGATGTGGTTATGGCATGTTGCGGTGATACCCCGACTCTGGAGACCATGGCTGCTGTTACCATCCTGCGGGATGAGCTTCCGGAATTAAAGATCCGCGTGGTAAACGTAGTAGACCTGTTCAAGATGGAGAGCGACCACAAGCATCCGCATGGACTGAGTGACGCTGAGTATGACGCGATCTTTACTCCGGATAAGCCGGTTATCTTCGCGTTCCACGGATATCCGACCCTGATCCACGAGCTGACTTATGAGCGCAACAACCATAACATGTCTGTTCACGGTTATCAGGAGGAAGGCACCATCACCACACCGTTCGATATGCGTGTCCAGAACCAGCTTGACCGCTTCAGCCTGGTAAAAGATGCCGTGATGCATCTGCCGCAGTTAGGAAACAGAGGATCCTTCCTGATCCAGAAGATGAACGACAAACTCGTAGAGCACAAACAGTACATTGCCGAGTATGGCCAGGATCTGGAAGAAATCCGCAACTGGGAGTGGCATGTGCCGGAAGAAAAATAAGTGAGAATTATAATCAGATAGAAGTATTATATATAGAAGAAACGCCGTCCTGGCAGAACCGGGGCGGCGTTTCTTTTGGCAAAATAGAAGGATAATAAGGAAATGAGTAACCTTTGCACGAATTACTGCTCTTCGTGCATGGACCATGCGTTATGGTCCGTATGTAAGATCATGTGGGACTTGTGGGAAAAGAGGATGTTCAAGGAAATCCTGGTACAGCTTTGCCACGTCCTGATTCTCATGAGAGAAGCGGATCTTACTGTTCCGATCTAAAAAGTGCAGGTTTTCACCGCGCACTCCGGCAAGTTCTTTGCCGTCACAGATCGGCTGTCCGCCGCCGCCGACACAACCGCCGGGGCAGGCCATGACTTCTACGAAGTCATAGGATACATCGCCGCGCCGGATCGCCTCGAGGAGTTTTCTGGTGTTGCCGAGGCCACTGACAATGGCGGTGCGGACCGTGGTTCCGTTAAAGTCGAGGTTTGCTTCTGTGAGCGCATATTCCTCATTGACAGTGCGGATGTCGTTAAAGAAATCCGGGTCCGGATTTTTGCCGGACAGGGCATGGTAAGCGGTACGGAGTGCTGCTTCCATGACGCCGCCGGTAGCACCAAAGATGACACCGGCGCCGGTCCACTCCCTGCATAAGGCTGTCTGGTTTGCGGTCCGTCAGCACTTCCGGCCGGATGTGGGTTTCACGTAGCATGCGGGTGAACTCTCGTGTGGTCAGTACGATGTCCACGTCCTTGCCTGCGTATTCTTTATAGTAGAAATCCATGTTTGCTTCTGTTTTTTTGCAACGCAGGGCATAACGGATACGGTCACAATGTTTTCCGGGTCCACGCCGATGGACTGGGCGAAGTAGGTCTTCATGACGGCGCCAAACATCTGCTGAGGAGATTTCGCGGTAGAAAGCTGCGGCACCATTTCCGGGAACTGGGTCTTTACAAAACGCAGCCAGCCCGGGCAGCAGGAGGTGAACATCGGCCAGTTGTTTAAGGAGCCGTTCTGGAAGCGCTCCAGAAATTCGGTTGCCTCCTCCATAATGGTTAAGTCTGCGGAGAAGGAGGTGTCAAATACATAGTCAGCCCCCATGCGCTTCCATGCATCGATGATCTTGCCTACAGCAGCGTCCTCGCGCTTCATGCCCATGGCCTCGCCCCATGCGGCACGTACAGCCGGAGCAATCTGAACCACAACGGTTTTCTTTTTCATCGGCGATAGCTTCCCAGACCTTTCGGTATCATCGCGCTCGCGAAGGGCGCCTACCGGCAGTGGGTGATGCACTGGCCGCAGAGGGCACAGTCTGCATCGGTAATCTTGCGGTTGCCCTTGACATTGACGGTGGTTCTGGAACCGGTACTGGTCACATCCCAGATGCCAAGTCCCTGAACTTTATCGCAGACCTGAATGCAGCGCATACACTTGATACATTTTTCTGTATCACGGATCAGCGGGAAGTTCTTATCCCACGGGCATGCTCCACACGTTCCTTGAAGGGCAGGTCAATGATGTTTAAATCATTGGAAAGGGTCTGCAGGGTACAGTTGCTGCCGGACACAGGTGGCGCACTTAAAATCGTGCTGGGACAGGATCAGCTGTACATTCTGCTTTCTTGCTACGCGGACCTTTGGACTGTTGGTCAGGATCTCCAGTCCCTCCTGTACATTGTTGTTGCAGGAGGTTGCCAGTTTTCCTTATCGACTACCTCCATGAGACAGACACGGAAGGCCGCGATCTCGTTGATATCTTTTAAGTAGCAGAGCTTCGGAATGTCAATTCCCGCAAGGGCTGCCGCTTCCATAATGGTGGTTCCCTCCGGAACTGAGATTTCGTTATGATCGATCTTTAAATTTACCATCTGTTCTCACGACCTCCTTTGAAGATTCCGTAGCCGAAGTGGTCGCAGCCGAGGCAGCGGCTTGCTTCCTGTCTGGCTTCTGCTTCGGTCATGCAGTTTTCCACGCCTTCGAAGTCGCAGACGCGCTCGCAGGCTTCGCGCTCGGTCAGGTTGACACGGCCGCACGGGATACGGTCGCGCAGGTCTGGCTCCGGAAGCACCACATCACAGCTGATGGTGTGGCGGAAGCCAAGGTATTCGTCAATATTTGCCGCAACGACTTTGGCAGCGGCAATGGCCTTGATGACGGATGCCGGGCCGGAAGCGCAGTCACCGCCGGCGAATACGCCAGGCATGTTGTCGAAACCGCCGTAGCGCTCAGTCTGAATCTTGCCGCGGTTGACCGGAAGGCCGGCTTCCTCAAAGTGCTGGAACTCGATATCCTGTCCAATGGCCACGATCAGGGTCTGGCACGGAACAAAGATATCCGGTTCGCCGGTGGCACGCACGCTGGCCCTGCCGCCCTTGATCTTGCTGATCATCTGCGGGGTGACATAGACACCGCGCACATGATTATTCTCATCTACATCAATTTTAGCCGGAGCCATGAGGGTTTTTACTTCAATGCCCTCGGCAACGGCGCCCTCAATCTCGCCCGGAAGCGCAGTCATGTCGGCTACGCGGCGGCGGTAGAGGATGGAAACCTTCTTTAGCGCCGAGACGTTTCGCAGTGCGGACCGCATCCATGGAAACGTTGCCGCCGCCAATGACAGCAACCTCCTGTCCGGTCAGATCCGGGTTTAAGTTCTTTCCTACGTCACGCAGGAAGCGGACAGCGGAGATCACGCCCCTCAGCGGACTCGCCCTCAATGCCCAGCTTCTTATCGGTGCTGGCGCCGATGGTGATGAGCACGGCATCGTACTCCTTGCGGAGCTCCTGAATGGTGATGTCGGTGCCGATGCGCTTGCCATACTCAACCTTCACGCCGGTTTCCAGGATGGCGTTGATGTCATCGTTCAGACGGTCTTTCGGCAGACGGTAGTTCGGGATACCATAGCGGAGCATACCGCCAAGTTCCGGCAGCATCTCAAATACGGTTGTCTGGTGTCCCATCAGCTGCAGATAGTAAGCTGCGCTTAAACCACCCGGGCCGCCGCCGATGATGGCAATCTTCTTGCCAGTAGAAGCGGAGCAGGCTGGCGGCGGAACCTTGCCCGCATAGTCAGCAGCGAAAACGCTTTAAGCCGCGGATGTTCACGGCATCGTCGATGATGTTTCTGCGGCAGCGTGCCTCACAAGGATGTTCGCAGATAAAACCACAGGTGGTCGGGAACGGGGTGTCCTTGCGGATCAGGCGGATGGCGTCTGCATAGCGGCCTTCCCGCACCAGGGCAACGTAACCCGGAATATCCACATGGGCCGGACACAGGGGAGACACACGGAACCGGCTGGCTGTAGTTGCAGGTGCAGCGTCCCTGGTGAACGTGCTCCTCATAGTCCTCGCGGCATTCCTTTAAGCTGCGGTATACCGCAAAGGCAGCCTCGTAACCGATGGCACAGTCCGCGCCATTCATAATGCTCTGGGAAAGCTCCTCCATGAGCTTTAAAGTCTCCATGGAAGCTTCGCCGTTCATGACATCGGTGAGCAGGTTCTTTAACTGCCACAGGCCGACGCGGCATGGCACGCACTTGCCGCAGGTGTGGGTGTGGCACATCTCTACAAAAGCACGGGTCATGTCAACCGGGCAGAGGCCTGGCGGGCTGGATTCGATTCTCCGCTCCAGGTCTTTATACAGCTCTTCGATCATAAGCTGCGCCTGGTTAGGACTGGTGATCTCCAAACGACTCATATCTGATTTACCTCTCTTTTTGTTTGGTAACTATGTACGGGATAGTTCCGGTTTTGTTTATTTTGATTATGTTTCTCATTAGCAACTGATTCTCAGTATACAGAATGACGGTGAAAATAGCAAGGAAAAACTAAAAAATTTTAGATTTCCTAAAAGTTTGTTAGAAATAAAACGAAGAGGGCTGCACTCAGAGAGAAAACTCCCTCTGTGCAACCCCCTTTGCCTAGGTTCCAGTATACAATAGAAGCATGGCATCATGCAAGCCATGCTTCTGAAAATGAATATTTTTTCAAAAACAATGATCTCTTAGAATACTACAACCAGCAGCATCTTAAACTGCTCCTGACCATACGGCATGCGGATGCTTGGCTGGCATGACGATGGACTCGCCCTCATGCAGCTCGTAAGCCTTGCCGTCGATGGTGATAAAAATCGACGCCGTCTAAGCAGGTGACAAAAGCATCGCCGCCGGATTCGTGGGTGCTGATCCCTCGTCCTTGTCGAAAGCGAAGAGGGTAACGCTTAACGCGTCATTCTGAGCCAGGGTCTTGCTGACTACCTGGCCTTTCTGGTAGGAAACCTGTTCCTTTAAGGTGAGAACCTCGGATTTGTCGATATTTTTGATAAAGCTCATAGTGAAACCTCCTTGGTGTATGAAATCTGATTTTATTATAAACATAAATGGACAGAAAATCCGTTGTCCAGGCAACAAAAATGCCGGATAACAATATTTTTGTAAGGTTGACGCGATTTTTCCTTTGTACTAAAATAGAATAAAATTTAACAACATATTTCAGGAGGATAAACTGGTGGATAAAAAACAGCTTGCAATTGAAAAACACAAAGAGTGGAAAGGTAAGATCGAGGTCATTTCCCGCGCTGAAGGTGACTACCGGAGGAGGACTCTTTCCATTGCCTACACCGGGTGTCGCAGAGCCGTGTCTGCTGATTGCGGAGGATGAGTCTCTGGCATATGATTATACCCGTAAGGGCAATCTGGTAGCTGTTATTACGGATGGAACGGCAGTTCTTGGTCTTGGTGATATCGGTCCGTCTGCCGGTATGCCGGTTATGGAAGGAAAATGTGCCCTGTTTAAAGAATTCGCAGGCGTGGACGCATTCCCGCTGTGCGTGGATTCCAAGGATGTAGACACCATCGTCAACACCATTGCCCTGATCTCCAAGAGCTTTGGCGGCATCAATCTGGAGGACATTGCGGCTCCGAGATGCTTTGAGATCGAGAAAAGCTGAAAGAGCGCTGTGACATCCCGGTATTCCATGATGATCAGCATGGTACCGCTATCGTAGTTGGCGCGGCTCTCCTGAATGCAGTGAAGGTGACCGGCAAGAAGATGGGCGAGCTCAGAGTTGTCATCAACGGCGCGGGCGTTGCAGGCGTAGCCATCGGCAAACAGCTCATTGCCATGGGCTTCGGAAACATCATCATGTGCGATATCAACGGCATCATCTGCGAGGGGGACGAGAACTTAAATTCGGCCAGGAGGGGATCTCCCACGTCAGTAACTTAAACAAAGAGCACGGAAAACTGGCAGACGCGTTAAAGGGAGCAGACATCTTTGTCGGCGTTTCCAGACCGCATCTGGTAACCAAGGAGATGGTGGCCACCATGAATAACGGTATCGTATTTGCCATGGCAAACCCGGTTCCGGAGATCATGCCGGATGAGGCAAAGGCAGGCGGCGCAGCAGTGGTTGGTACCGGACGTTCTGACTATCCGAACCAGATCAACAATGTGCTGGTATTCCCGGGACTCTTTAAGGGTGTCCTTGCTGTGCGGGCAAAAGACATCACCGAGCACATGAAGATCGCGGCAGCTCATGCCATCGCAGCAGTCATCCCGGAGGAGGAACTGAATCCGGAATATGTCATTCCGTCCTCCTTGACAAGCGGGTTGCCCTGGCTGTAGCCAATGCGGTAGCGAAGGCAGCAGTGGAGGAAGGCATCAACCGTGTGCCATATGAAGAAATTAAATAAAATCAGATAGCTCAAAACTTATATTAAGATAAGAAGAAAGTTATTTAGGTAGAAAATCGTTAAAACCGTCACATTTTTCGAGTGTGACGGTTTTTTTGGTACAAATGTGCACTAAATTGGCAAGTATGACAATTTTTATCAGTTATTTTGTGGAAATGTTCGATAAAAAAATGATAGAAATATTTGCAATGTGCAAGATTCACCATTTTTTAACGAAACATCTATTCATAATGGACAAAGCGGAAAAGTTTGGTTATAATATATGTTACATGCAAAAATGCAGAAAGAGGTGGGAACAGTGCATTATAAGAGAAGCGTATTCCGCAGTCTTGCTATGGTAACGCAGCTTGGGCTCAGTGTGCTGACGCCGATCCTCCTCTGTGTTTACACAGGTTATCTGGTGGACTCCCATTTCGGGACGAAGCTCATGGTACCGATGCTGATCCTGGGCGTGCTGGCAGGCGGACGCTGCGGCTGGATCATGGCGCGGAATACCCTTTGCAGGAGCAGAAGGAGGGACGAGCGCTTACGACAGCAGCAGAATGCCGGGCAGGCACGAAGCGGAATCAGCAAACCGAAACAGCCGAGCCGTATTTTTCATGAAGACAGCAAAGGAGGCAGGTAACGATGGAGTGGCTGAGCAAGTCAACGAAAAGGCTGCTTGCGGAAATGTCAGCCGGAATCATTTTTTACAATGTGATCCTGGTCATCCTTGCAGTACTGCTTCTCCCGCGGGTTTCCCTATCCGGTCATTCCGGTAGTCCTGGGACTGGTGGTGGGAGCCGTGGGAGCCATCTGTATGCTGATCCATATGGCGGTTATGACCGAGCGGGTACTGGACAGCGGAAGCGAAAGCTATGCCAACAAATTTACGGTAGCGCAGAGTATGCTGCGCAAGCTGACATTTGTGGCAGCGCTTCTGGATCTGCTGGAAGGTGCTGAAGATCGATCTTCTGGCGGCGGTGATCGGAGCCATGGGCATGAAAGCGGGTGCATACCTGCAGCCACTGGTTCACAGAATTTCCGGTGGAAAAGAACCGGAGGTGCCTGCCCAGGCAGATACTTCCGAAGATGACCGGCCGGGGATGATATCATGAGAGAAAGGAGGAACCGTGAATGGGAATGCTGATTTCCAATGAGCCTGACTTTATGATACACGGAGTACTCAAGTACCAGCTGTTCGGTCAGGATTTTTGGATCACAACAACGACCATAGGCATGTGGATCATCACAGCGATCATCCTGATTCTTGCGGTACTGGCCAACCGGACCCTCAAAGGCAACGGACCAGCCCGGAACCTTTTCAGAATGTGCTGGAGATGGCTTACGAGGCACCTGCAGGGCATGACCTCAGGCATCCTGGGGAGGCAATGCAAGACGTTTCATCAACTACATTGAACGATCTTTGTATTCATCCTCTTCTGTAACCTGAGCGGCCTGTTAGGACTTCGTGCTCCGACAGCAGACTATGGCGTTACTTTCCTGCTTGGTATGTTTACCTTCTTCATCGTAAACTACCAGGGCATCAAGAACAGGGGCGTAAGACACTTTACCAGCCTGTTTGAGCCGACCCCGATCTTATTCCCGATTAACTTGATCGGTGAGATCGCAAACCCGATTTCCATTTCCCTGCGTCTGTTCGCAAACCTGCTGTCAGGCGTTATCATTATGGGATTATGGTACGGCATGATGCCGATCTTTACCAACATCGGTATTCCGGCGGCACTTCATGTTTACTGTGATGTATTCTCCGGTGCGATCCAGACATACGTATTCTGTATGCTGACCATGGTATACATCAACGACAAAATGGAATAAGCCAAGTCATGCTCAGATGAATGGACTTGTGCAGGCGTGGAATGCTTGCATTCCAACAGGATTCAATTTAATTTATATTTAGGAGGACTTAACTATGAATGGTATCTCAGGACAGGACTTTATCTTTGGTTGTTCCGCAATCGGCGCTGGTCTGGCAATGATCGCCGGTATCGGACCTGGTGTAGGACAGGGTATCGCAGCTGGTCACGGTGCTGCAGCAGTAGGCCGTAACCCGGGCGCTAAATCCGATATCACTTCCACCATGCTTCTGGTCAGGCAGTAGCAGAGACCACCGGCCTGTACGGTCTGGTTGTAGCTATCATCCTGATGTTCGTTAAGCCGTTCGGCGCATAAGAAGAACGGAGCGTTACGGAAAAACGGCGGCCGTTAAGCCGGTTTGCTGCAAAATCCGGTAACGAATATGAACGAAAGGAGGCGTAAGACTTGGACAGACTGATAGGATTTGATCCGCAGCTTCTGCATGACGCAGTGCTGACCGGTATCAACATCTTCATTTTATTCTTTGCATTGTCCTATCTGCTTTTCAATCCGGTGCGCGATGTGCTGGAAAAGAGAAAACAGAAGATTGCCGGTGAGCTGGCGTCTGCTGCGGAAGACAAAGCTTCTGCAGAGGCTATGAAGGCTGAGTACGAGGCAAAATTAAGAGACGTAAACAAAGAAGCTGAGAGCATTCTGGAGACTTCACGGCGTAAAGCCAAAGCCCGTGAGGAGGAAATGCTCGATGAAGCCAAGGCCGAAGCAGCCAGAATCATTGACCGCGCAAACCGCGAGGTTGAGCTGGAGAAGAAGAAAGCGCTTGAGGACATGAAGACAGAGATCGTAGACATCGCCGCATTCATGGCAGAGAAGGTCGTTGGAAACTCCATCGATGTCAAGATTCAGGATGCTTTGATTGATGAGACTTTGAAGGAAATGGGTGAACATACATGGCAAAGCTAGTTTCAAAGGTGTACGGCGATGCATTGTTTGAGACAGCCATGGAAAAAGAGCTTTGTGGATACCCTCTACGAGGAAACCTCTGCTCTGCTCCCCATTTTACAGGATAACCCGGAACTCTTTTCCGTTCTCGGAAACCCGCAGATCGTGAAAGAGGAAAAGGTCACCTTATTACATCAGGTCTTTTCCGGAAAGATTGCGGAGGAGCTGATGGGCTTCTTGAGCATCATTGTTGAGAAAGACAGACAGAACGAGATGATCTCGATTCTGGAATATTTCATCCAGAGGGTGAAGGAATTCAAAAAAGATCGGAGCTGCTTATGTGACCAGCGCGGTTGAGCTGGGCGCGGAGCAGAAGGCCGCTTTAGAAAAAAAGACTGCTGGAGACCACCGGTTATGTGCAGTTTGAAATGCACTACGACGTGGACGCGTCCCTCCTCGGAGGCATGGTCATCCGCATCGGAGACCGCGTAGTGGACAGCAGCATCAAGACAAGGCTTTACGAGCTGAAGAAGGAGTTATCCGCGCTTCAGCTGGCATAACAAGTCGGAAAGGAACAGACAATGAATTTGAGACCAGAAGAAATCAGTTCGGTAATCAAAGAACAGATTGCAAAGTATTCTACCAAACTGGAAGTCTCTGATGTCGGCACCGTAATCACGGTTGCGGACGGTATCGCTCGAGTTCATGGACTGGAGAAAGCCATGCAGGGTGAGCTTCTGGAATTCCCGGGAGAAGTATACGGCATGGTCCAGAACCTGGAGGAAGACAACGTAGGTGTCGTTCTCTTAGGTGACACCAGGAACATCAGTGAGGGAGATATCGTTAAGACAACCGGCCGCGTGGTTGAGGTTCCAGTAGGCGATGCCATGACTGGACGAGTTGTCAATGCATTAGGCCATGCCAATCGATGGCAAGGGCCCGATCGAGACTGACAAGTTCCGCCGGATCGAGCGTGTGGCTCACGGCGTTATCGAGAGAAAATCTGTAGACACCCCGTTACAGACCGGTATCAAGGCAATCGATGCCATGATCCCGATCGGCCGCGGACAGCGAGAGCTGATCATCGGTGACCGTCAGACCGGAAAGACAGCGATCGCGCTGGATACCATCATCAATCAGAAGGGTCAGGGCGTTCACTGTATCTACGTTGCAATCGGCCAGAAAGCATCTACCGTTGCAAACATTGTAAGAACTTTAGAGGAGTTCGGCGCTATGGACTACACCACCATCGTAGTTTCCACAGCATCCGACCTGGCTCCGTTACAGTACATCGCACCATATTCCGGATGTGCGATCGGTGAGGAGTGGATGGAAAACGGAGAGGACGTACTGGTAGTCTATGATGACTTAACCAAGCACGCTGCCGCTTACCGTACCCCTGTCCCTTCTTCTGAAGAGACCGCCAGGACGTGAGGCTTATCCGGGCGACGTATTCTACCTGCACTCCAGACTGCTGGAGCGCGCATCCCGTCTGTCTGACGACTTAGGCGGCGGTTCCTTAACTGCCCTGCCGATCATCGAGACCCAGGCGGGCGATGTATCCGCATACATCCCGACCAACGTGATCTCAATCACAGACGGTCAGATCTATTTAGAGACCGAGATGTTCAACTCCGGTTTTCGTCCGGCGATCAACGCGGGTCTTTCTGTATCCCGAGTTGGCGGCGCGGCACAGATCAAGGCGATGAAGAAGATCGCTGCCCCGATCCGTGTGGAGCTTGCCCAGTACCGCGAGCTCGCTTCCTTCGCCCAGTTTGGTTCTGAGCTGGATGCAGCGACGACTGAGCAGTTAGCACAGGGTGAGAGAATCCGTGAAGTATTAAAACAGCCACAGTACCAGCCAATGCCGGTTGAGTACCAGGTAATCATCATTTACGCAGCAACCAGAAAGCATCTTCTTGATATTCCGGTTGCAGATGTGCTGGCATTTGAGAAAGACTTATTCAAATACATTGACAGCAAATACCCGGAGATCCCGGCAGCAATCCGCGACACCAAGGTTCTGTCTGAGGAGACCGAGGCTCTGCTTGTAAAAGCGATCAAAGAGTGCAAAGAGCAGCGCTAGATAAGGCAGGTGAACGATCATGGCATCGATGAGAGATATTAAACGCAGAAAAGCAAGTATCCAGAGCACCGGCCAGATTACAAAGCCATGAAGCTGGTTTCTACAGTCAAGCTGCAGAAATCCAGACAGAAAGCAGAAGGCTCCAAGCCTTATTTCGACTTGATGTATGAGACGATCTCTTCCATGCTGAAAAAGTCAGGAACCATCGACCACAAATACCTGCGGGCAGGTGCCACGGATGGAAAAGCGGTCATCGCGATCACTTCCAACCGCGGTCTTGCCGGCGGCTACAATAACAACATTGTCGCTTATCGCAGGAAATGAGGCGCTGACTCCGGAGAAGACCCGGGTCTACGCCATTGGCCGCAAGGGCCGTGACGGACTGGCAAAAGAAGGGCTATGAGATTGCCGAGGATTATTCCGAGGTCATCGACGAGCCGCTCTACCAGGATGCAGCCGACCTCACAAAGGGAGCTGTTAGCCGCATTCGGCCGTGGGGAGATCGGTGAGATCTATCTTGCGTACACTTCCTTTAAGAACACCGTAGTTCATATTCCGAAGCTCATCAAGCTCCTTCCGTTTACCATGGAGGAGAGCGGCGAGACCGAGGCTCCGAAAGCCGAAGCCCTCATGAACTACGAGCCGAGCGAGGAAGAAGTGCTGGATATGATCATCCCGAAATATATGAGCAGTCTGATCTTTGGTGCGCTGCATGGGAAGCAAAGTTGCCAGTGAAAATGGCGCGCGTATGACCGCCATGGATTCGGCAACCAACAATGCAGAAGAGATGCTGGGCAAGTTAGAGCTGCAGTACAACCGTGCGCGTCAGGGTTCCATTACCCAGGAGCTTACGGAGATCATTGCAGGCGCAAATGCGATCAATTAATCCGTTTTGGCAGGGCCTGGTGCTCTGCTGAAGCGATAGCGCTCCAAGGAGTGCATTCGAGAAAGAATTATGAAGGAGAAGCAAGATGGCAGAACAAAATACTGGTAAGATCACACAGATCATCGGTGCGGTCATGGATATCAAGTTCTCCCCAGGGCAAGATTCCGGAAATCAACGAGGCGATCAAGGTTCCGTTAGAAGATGGCGGCAGCCTGACCGTTGAGGTTGCACAGGATCTTGGTGACGATACCGTAAGATGTATCGCAATGGGGAACCACCGACGGTCTGAGACGTGGTATGGACGCCATTGCAACCGGCGCGCCGATTTCCGTACCGGTTGGTGAGAATACGCTGGGCCGTATTTTCAACGTACTGGGCGAGCCGATCGACAATAAAGAAAAGCCACAGGTGGAAGAGTACCTTCCAATCCACAGAAAAGCTCCTACCTTCGAGGAACAGTCCACCCAGACTGAGATCCTTGAGACCGGTATCAAAGTCGTAGACCTGCTCTGCCCTTTATCAGAAGGGTGGTAAGATCGGTCTGTTCGGCGGTGCCGGCGTAAAAAACCGTCCTGATTCAGGAGCTGATTCGTAACATCGCTACCGAGCACGGCGGATATTCCGTATTCACCGGTGTAGGTGAGCGTACCCGTGAGGGTAATGACCTTTACTATGAGATGACCGGAGTCTGGCGTTATCAATAAGAACACCATGGTATTCGGTCAGATGAATGAGCCGCCGGGAGCACGTATGAGAGTCGGCCTGACCGGTCTGACCATGGCTGAGTACTTCCGTGATAAGGGCGGTAAAGATGTCCTGTTATTCATCGACAACATCTTCCGTTTCACCCAGGCAGGTTCCGAGGTATCCGCTCTGCTTGGACGTATGCCGTCCGCAGTAGGTTACCAGCCGACTCTGCAGACTGAGATGGGTGCTCTTCAGGAGCGTATCACCTCTACCAAGAATGGTTCCATCACTTCCGTACAGGCAGTTTACGTGCCGGCCGATGACTTAACCGACCCGGCTCCGGCAAACACCTTCGCACATCTGGATGCAACCACGGTATTAAGCCGTGCCATCGTAGAGCAGGGTATTTACCCGGCAGTAGATCCGCTGGAGTCCACATCCCGTATCCTTGATCCGCGTGTTCGTGGTGAGGAGCACTACAAGGTAGCCCGCGGCGTGCAGGAGGTTCTGCAGAAGTACAAAGAGCTGCAGGATATTATCGCAATGCTCGGTATGGATGAGCTTTCTGAGGAAGATAAGCTTACCGTATCCAGTGCGAGAAAGATCCAGAGATTCTTATCCCAGCCGTTCTTCGTTGCAGGACAGTTTACCGGTCTGGAAGGCCGCTATGTTCCGCTTTCCGAGACGATCCAGGGCTTCCAGGAGATCCTCGAAGGCAAGCATGATGACATTCGGAGCAGTATTTCCTGAATGCAGGTAATATCGACGACGTTCTTGCCCGTGTGAAATAGGGGTACGTCTATGGCTGATGGAATGAAATTAAAGGTTGTCACCCCCACCGGCGGTTTCTACGACGGAGAAGTCTCTATGGTAGAGCTGACCACCACCGAGGGTGAGATCGGTATTTACCCGAACCACATTCCGCTGACCGCTGTAGTAGCGCCGGGCGTTCTCAAAATCCATGAGGACGGCGGTGAGAAGGAAGCAGCGCTGATGTCCGGATTCATCACTATTCTGCCGGAGCAGGTAACTGTCATGGCAGAGGTTGTAGAGTGGCCGGACGAGATCGATTTTGCCCGTGCAGAAGAGGCACGTTCCCGTGCGGAGCGCCGTCTTTCTCCGGCGAGGCAGGTCTGGATGTAGCGCGTGCGGAAGCAGCGCTGAAGCGCGCAATGGTGCGTTTGAATATGAAACACTAAAGATAAAAGTCCCACAGAGAGCAGCATGTATGTGCTGTTTCTGTGGGATTTTTTGTTTCATAGGAAATTGTATACTATGAAATTTAAGAGTGACTTATAAATTTGCTAATATCTTTCAAAACCACAGCAAAATTCGTTAACATAAGCATATCAAACAAACATCACAGAATTATGGAGGGATATGCAATGTTAAACGAAGCTGTAATCAAAGTGTTAAAGAATGGTATGTGGGATCTGGCTACCTGCGCAAACGGAGAGCCGAACGTAGTGCCGGTTGCTTTTAAAGATGTAACCGAGGATGGAAAACTTCTGGTAGGAGACGTGTTCCTTGAGACCACATTAAACAACATCAAGGCGAACGATGGAAAATTGCCATTTCCGTATACGATGCACAGAATCTGGAAGGATACCAGATCAAGGGAACTGCAGAGTATGTGACCGAGGGAGCTGTCGTCGTAGACACTTTCAAGGCTATGGTAGAGAAGATGTTCAATGGCGCAGCTACCGCTAAGGGAGCCCTGATCATTATCCCGGCAAAGGTAATCGTTACCACACCGGGCGCTGACAACAAGAAAGAAATCTAAGAGATACTGGACCGATATAGAATACAAACCATTTTCATAGAAACCCCAAAAATCACCTTCAGGTTATCAGGAGCGGGCGGCACAGCCGCCGGAATCCCACTGGCCAGAAGGTGATTTTTTTGTGAAAAAAGAGCAAAAAACTACTCAGGTCACGGACAGCATATTGTAAAGCTTCAGAAGCCTTACATCTTCTTTGGAAACCTTCAGCTGCCGTACCAGTTCTTCATCTTCCTTTAAGCGGGTTTTCGACAAGAGCATTTTTTGATGGCAATGGGCATCATGGGGCGGGAGGAAAAGCCGTTGAACAGTCCCCACTTGGTGTCGGAATCCAGATAGGAGTAAAAACTGAGAGACACCGCTGAAAAAAGCGGGGTTTGCGCTGCTTCCGGCAATAGAGGTGTGCCGGCCTGCGGTAGAGAAGCTGTTCCACGTGAACCTGGCTACTGATTCGCAGTTTGTAAAGACCGCGGTGGAGCGCATCATCCAGGAAGCCAGACAGGAAAAGCAATAAAAATGAAACGTAACAAAAATCATGTGAGAACAATAATTTCAACAATGTTGCAAGGATAAGACCGGGGTATTGCAGCAGGCAGCGCAAGGACGCGCCCTGCTGTGGTAACCCTGCTTTGTGCATTCAGAAGATTCCAGTACTGCCAGGAAGTATTTGAGGGTTTAAAGGCATATGAGACCAGGGACGGCCATATTGTAACCTTCCGCCTGGAGCAGAATGCGGAGCGCATGATGCATTCCGCAGAGGGCATGATGATGCCGCCGTTTCCCGAAGGAGCGTTTTCTGGACGCCCTGGATCAGGTGGTGCGTGCCAACGCGGCCTGGGTTCCGCCCTATGGAAGCGGAGCATCTCTGTATGTGAGGCCGTATATGTTCGCTTCTTCTCCGGTTATCGGCGTAAAAACCGGCGGAGGAGTATCAGTTCCGCATTCTCTGTACCCGGTTGGCCTGCACTTTGCTGGGCGTGGTGCAAAGCCACTGACCTTATGTGTCAGTGACTATGACCGTGCGGCGCCGCATGGAACCGGACATTTAAAGGCAGGACTGAACTATGCCATGAGCCTGCACGCCTACGTGAAAGCCCATGAAAACGGCTACGATGAGAACCTGTTCCTGGATCCGGCAACCAGAACCTATGTGGAGGAGACCGGCGGCGCGAACTTCCTGTTTGTAACCAAGGACGGCAACCTGGTAACACCGAAGTCCGATTCCATCCTTCCGTCCATCACCAGACGTTCCATGATCTATGTGGCAGAGCGTTATCTTGGAATGCATGTGACCGAGCGCCCGGTACGTCTGGATGAGCTTTCTGAGTTTATAGAGTGCGGCTTGTGCGGCACGGCAGCTGTAATCTCCGGTTGGAAAGATTGTGGATCACGGAAAAGAAATCTGCTTCTTAAGCGGCATGGATCAGATGGGACCGGTCATCAAAAAGCTGTATGATACCCTGACCGGCATCCAGTTAGGAACCGTGGAAGCGCCGGAAGGCTGGATCCGCCGGATTCTGTAGACCACTAATAAATTTCATAGTAACTTTTAAAAAATCACTTTCAGGCTATAATGGAGAAATCTAAAATTAGCCTGAAGGTGATTTTTATGGCAAAATACAAGAGAAAACTGGATGATGATATCCGGTGTCCCCTGGAATACGGGCTGACTATATTTGGCGGCAAATGGAAATCGCGCATTATCTGCGTGCTGTCTGCCCGGGAAAAGCTGCGTTACAGTGAGCTTCGCAAAGAGATGTACAATATTACGGATGCGGTGCTGGCAGCTACGCTGAAGGACCTGATGGAAGATGGAATCGTTGACCGGAAATCTTATGACGAGATTCCGCCCCGCGTTGAGTATTCCCTGACGCAGAAGGGAAGCTCGATTGTTCCGATTCTGCAGAGCATTTGCCAGTGGTCAGGTGTTTTTTCAAAGAAGACAGTGAAAATGAAATGGTGCAGTGCCAAAAATGCGATCACCGGGGTAGAATGAGGTTATGATGAAATATACCGAAGAAAAAATATTTACGCAGGAGCAGGTACAGAGCCTGTTTTTATCTGTCAACTGGGTTTGAAATTATCCGGAGCGCCTGTATAAAGCGCTGATGAACTCCTCCACTGTGCTGACTGTATGGGATGATGAGAAGCTTGTGGGACTCACAAGAGTGCTGGATGACACGGAGATGCTGGCCCAGATCCATTATGTGCTGGTGCATCCGGATTATCAGGGGCAGGGAATTGCAGGCAGAATGATCGAGTATGTGAAAGAGAAATATAAACACTTCCTGTATATCGAGGCCATGCCGAAGATAAAATAATGTGCCGTTTATCAGAAACACGGATTTTCCGTTATGGAGAATGGCGCGGCGATTCAGATTTGCAATTTATAACGAAGTTTTGAACAAAAGAGGACATGGAAAATATGGCAGTCTGCATATGTTCCATGTCCTGTTTCAGGTCACTTTACTCGTATAAAAATCCCGGCTCATTATAGATCAGAGCCATGAACTCGACATCCTCATCGGAGTTGTTCTCCAGGCTGTGGAACTGGCCGACCTGAATGATGCAGCAGTCGCCAGGGCCTACCTTGGTGACGGACTTGTCGTTGTCGATGAAGTCTGCCTGACCTTTTAAAATGTAGTACGGCTCAGTGTCATGTACGTGCTGGTGCCAGCCAACGCTTGCGCCCGGAGGAAGTACCACCTTCGCGTACATTCTGCCATGACCTAAAAATTCTTCTTTGAAATGATGTGATGAACGTAAGCAGTGCCCTTGCCGCCGCCTAAGTGTTCCACCGCAACTGTGTTTTCTTTGCGAACCATAATTTCAGCCTCCTAAGTTCTGTAGTGCCGTGACTGATTCGTGTTTCACAGTCACGCGTTATCAAAAAGTATATCCCAAATTGAGAAAAATGAAATATAAAAAACTATTTTCTGACTTCTCTTTTCGTTCCATGGCTTTCTTCTTTTTATCCAGTTCAAAGATTTTCCGGTCCTTCTGAATGACATCCTCAAACAGTTCACAGCGGTAGTGGGAAACCTTGTAAAATCCGTTGATTTCTTCCGGGGTGCAGTGCTTTAGCAGCTCCATAATGTAGTTGTAGGTGGTTTTTCGGTCATACTCCCGGTGGCGGCGGCAGACTTCCTCGCCGGCCGGGGTCAGGTACAGATTGCGCTCAGATTTCTTTTCCGGGTTGACACGCTGCTCCAAAAATCCCTTTGTTCTTCCAGTTTGGAGAGGGAGAGGGAAACCGTTCCCTTGGGCGGTAGGTCATCTCCGCAATCTGTGGCCAGAATGCCGGGGTGTTCCTGAATATAGCCCAGCGTATGCACGTCAACCTCACTCATCAGAACGTCCATGCCGTAATCACGGGAATGGAACGGTAGAGGAAAACAGCATCTGATGCCGGAATACAATATCGATTTTTTTGTCCAGACTATCCAGAATTTCACTGATGTCGGAAACGTCAAATTCTTTTTTCATGTTGATTTTTAATCCTTTTTACTCCCAATTATATAGTTTTGATGCCTTAACAATTATACAGATTTATTTTTATCATTTTGTCATATTTTCGTCAAGAAAGCGTACAATTTTCCGAAACATGAGTTTGAATATCAAACAAATATTTCCGGGAAAAATTGTGCAGTCTGATGAAAAAGAAGCGAGAAAAAGAAAATGATTGACATGGATAGACGGGTGCTGTAAGATACGGACATAAAGAGTTTTGACGTCAAACTATTTAGAGACGAAGGATGCATTGGCCATGCGGTCTGACTCTCACCTGCATTTCAAATTTTATGTATTGAGGAGAATCTATAGAAATCTGCAGCAACAGAACCCGTTCGAAAAAGCCATCGTTAGCGTATGCACTGTTTGCTTTATTTGGTGTTCTCGGCATCATTCTTGGCGCGACCAAAGTGGTCAATGCCCCGATCCACCTGATGTTCTTCGTGATCTGGCTGTTTGTCATTCCGGTAAGCATGCACCTTGGTTACTCGTATAATGAGATCAACGATGCCATGATGGAAAACTGTAAAAGGGCCTTGGGCCGATCCTGCTTCTGATGGCAGTCGGCGCGGTCATTGCAACTGGATTGCCTGCGGAGCAGTACCGGCCATTATTTACATCGGCCTGAAACTGATCCGCCCGAATATTTTCCTGCTGGCTGCGTTCTTACTCTGCGTGATGGTGTCACTGGCCTGCGGAACTTCCTGGGCAACCGCCGGTACCGCCGGCCTGGCTATGTTCGCCATTGGCGAGAGCATGGGTGTTCCGTCCGCATGACCGTTGGCGCGATCGTGGCGGCTCGTTCCTCGGTGATATGCTTTTCCCGATGTCAGACAGCACCAACGTGGCAGCGGCAGCAGTCGAGACGGATCTCATCACCCACTGCAAACAGTTAAGCTACGTGGTGCTTCCGTCCTTCCTGCTTACAGGCACCATTTATTATGTGCTAGGTCTGCAGTTTGCCAACGACGCGTTCGATGACAGTTATCTTCAGTCTATCTGCACTTCCTTAAGCAGCTACTTCCACATCAGTTTTGTGGCATTCATTCCGGTGATCGTTCTGCTGGCGCTTCTGGTCTTAAAGAAGCCGGCTGTTCCGTCCATGCTGATTTCCTCTCTGGTGGCCTGCGTGGTAGCAGTGCTTTACCAGGGTGTGGAATGCAACAACATTCTGCCGTATATGTGGAGCGGTTATTCCATCACCACCGGTCAGGAATTTCTGGACAAGCTTTTAAACCGCGGCGGCGTGACCAGCATGTTCAACACCGGTATGCTGATGCTTTACGCGTTCGGCATGGTGGGTGCTTACAATCTTACCGGAATTCTGGATGCGATCATCAGTCCGGTAGCGGCCTGGGCCAATACCGTCCTCAAGCTGACTTTTGCCAGCGAGGCCATTGCGCTGATCGGCAACATCATGGGAACCAATACTTTCTCCCTGCTGATGAGCGGAAGCCTGATGATACCGGCCTACAGAAAGTTCCACCTGCATCCGACCAACTGTTCCAAGGCAATCAACGCGACCTCCACCGTCATCGCGCCGCTGATCCCATGGAATATCGCCGGTATGTATATTGATGGCCTGTTTGGTGTCAGCACTCTGGCCTTTGCGCCGTATTCGTTCCTTTGCTATATATCACCCCGGTGGTAGCATTCTTAATGGTTCTCTTTAACTACCGTGTCATTCCGGATTCCGTAGATCTGGAGCATGGCGAAAAATACATCAGCCCGCGCAAGGCAAAAAAAGACGGCAGCATAAAACAAACGAGATGGAAACAATTATTTATTTCAGGAGGGTTATAAATTATGGAATACACAAAGGAGTATTTTGATTACGATCTGGACCGCAGAAACACCCGCAGCATGAAATGGGACGGCTGCAATGCCAAATTTGGCGTGGATCCGTCTGTAGAGATGGTTCCGATGTGGATTGCGGATATGGATTTCCGAGCACCGCAGGAAGTGGTAGAGGCGTTAAAGCAGAGAGTGGAGTGCCAGGCTTATGGCTATACCACCAAGCCGGACAGCTTTTATGATGCCATCATCAACTGGGTAGACCGTCATTATCACTGGAAAGTCCAGAAGGACTGGATCGTGTTTACACCGGGCGTCATTCCGGGCTACACCATTGTGATCCAGAGCTTTACCGAGCCGGGAGACGGCATCATTGTTCAGACTCCGGTTTATTATCCATTCATGGACGGTGTCAACAACAACGGCCGCAAGCTGGTGTTGAATCCGTTAAAAGAGGAAAATGGACACTGGACCATGGACTTTGAGGACCTGGAAGCGAAAGTGAAAGATCCGGCCAATAAACTGCTGATCCTGTCCAACCCGCACAACCCGGTGGGACGTGCCTGGACGAAGGAGGAGCTGGAGAAGCTTGGTAACCTCTGCGCAGACAACAATGTGCTTCTGATCTCCCGATGAGATCCATGCAGACCTGATGATGGGCGGCCACAAGCATCAGGCGGTATGCGCGCTGTCAGAGAAAATCCGTCAGAACACCATTACCCATTACGCACCGAGCAAGACCTTTAACTTGGCCGGACTTCAGACTGCGTATGCCATCATTCCGAACGATGAGATGCGCGCAAAGTATGTCAAAGGCATGAATGCAAACCGCATTTTCAACATGAACTGGTTCGGTTCCACGGCACTGGAAGCTGCTTACAATCATTGCGATGGTTATGTGACCGCCCTGTGTGATTATGTGACTGCCAATATTGATTACATGGCAGATTTCCTGAAGGAAAAGCCCCGATGCTGAAAAATGGAAAAAGCAGAAGCAACCTATATGGTATGGGTTGATTTCCGCGGAACCGGCATGAGCACGGAAGAGATTGAAACGTTTATTGCGCAGAAGGCTCACATCGGAACGGGACATGGGTTCCTGGTTCCGGACCTGGCGGAGAAGGTTACCTGCGGTTTAACCTGGCCTGCCCGCGCAAGCTGCTGGAGAAAGCGTTAAATCAGCTGGAAGCAGCGCTGAAGGCGTAAGCAGTTTATGGTATTCGCGTTTTGCGGATCCTGTATTTTTTACATAAGGAGTAGTTTTTATGAGTCTCATCGGTGTATTTGCGGCAATTCTGCTGCTGATCATTCTGATTTACAAGCGGGTTCATCTGATCCTGGCATCCTGATCTGTGTGCTGGTGCTGGCGCTGAGCAGTGGCTTTTCCTTCATGGACCTGACCATGAACCACTATGCCATCTCTCTGGCCAACTTTATCGCCAAATATGTCCTGGTGTTTGTGACCAACGCCCTGTTTGGCAAAGTGATGGAAGAAACACTGCTGGTTTCGGCCTTTCCAGAATGATCGGAAAATTGTTCGGGGAGAAGAACGCTGCATATGGCGCGCTGGTTGTAACAGCAATTCTGTCTTACGGCGGCATCAGCGCTTTTTGTCATCGTATTTACCGTATATCCCATTTTCCTGGCCACCTTCAAAAAGGCAGATCTTCCGCGAAAGCTGATCCCGGCCTGCATCATGGCGGCATCCTGTACCTTCCGCTGTCCATGGTGCCTGGGGGCGCGCAGCTAAACAACATCATCCCGACCCAGTACATTGGACCCTCCCCCCCATGGCGGCGCCTTTTGTCAGCGTGATCGCGTCTGTGGTTGCGGCAGCACTGATGTTTCTGTATTTCCGCTATGAGTTCGACAAAGCCCACAGACGCGGGGAGCATTTCGAGGCGGAAGGCGATATTCTTCGCCGCATTGAGCAGTTTGAGAAAGGATCCTGGGCTGCGCCCGTGGACCTCGGTCCTTCCGATGGTACTCATTATCCTGCTGATCAATCTGTTTGGCATGGATCTGTCCTACGCAGTTCTGGCCGGTACCGTCCTGGCTCTGCTGTTAGGATGGAAGAATTTGCGGACAAATTAAGAACCTTCAACGAGGGTGTTGCTGCTAAAGGTGGGACCGGCTATGGTCACCACGGCGGCATCGGTGGGCTTTGGCGGTGCGGTGCTGGCCTGTACCGGAGCGCAGACCATTCTGGAAACCATTGCTTCTCTTCCGGTCAACCCGACCATTTCTTAAGCCTTGCAGCTTCCTTCGCGGGTATTCTGACCGGAAACGGAGGAGGCGGCGCGGATGTTGCCATGAACATTCTTTCTGGACAGTATCTTGCCATGGGGCGTACAGCCGGAGATCCTGCACCGCGTGGTGGCCATTGCGACGGCCGGATTCAGCTGCCTCCCCACAATGGCATGCTGATCACCGTTTCCGACACCTGCGGATTCAGCGCGAAGGAATGCTACCGTTACATTTTTGTTTCTACAGTCCTGGTTTCGCTGGCCGGACTGCTTGTCACCGTCGGACTGGGCTGTGTGCTTTATCCGGTCGGTTAAAAATCTATTTCACAGGAGGATATGATAATGAACGTAATTGATACCAAGAATGCGCCTGGAGCAATCGGACCGTACTCCCCAGGCTTATGAGCACAATGCTCTTGTGATCACTTCCGGCCAGATTCCGGTAAACCCTGCAGATGGCAGTGTGCCGGAGGGGATTGCAGGCCCAGGCTGAGCAGAGCTGCAAAAATGTCGGTGCGATTCTGGCAGAAGCAGGAACCGGGTTTGAGAAAGTCTTAAAGACAACCTGCTTTCTGGCAGATATGGGTGATTTTTGCGGCATTTAATGAAGTGTACGCAAAGTATTTCGTGTCTAAACCGGCCCGCAGCTGCGTGGCAGTGAAGGACCTTCCGAAGGGTGTTTGTGTGAGATCGAAGCTACCGCTGCCAAATAGCTTCAGCTTCACAGATTACATATTTTGCCTGTCATGATTCAGGTGACAGAATTTTTTCCCAAAACAGCCTCCATCCCCTGGATGATTTCCAGAGGGACGGAGCTGTTTTTCGTATGATAGGAAATTGCAAAAATAGATAGTAAAACCATAGTAAATTTATAAGATTACAGCCGCAGCATCCGGTATCCGACCCCGATATGGGTCTGATCTGCTGGGGCGCGTCCGGTGCGCTTCCAGCTTTTTGCGGAGTGTTGCCATAAAGACCCGGAGGAAGCTACATCACTTTTAAAGCTGCTTCCCATACATGTTCGGTGATGTAGGTATGGGTCAGGACCTTTCCCGCGTTGCGGGCCATCAGGCACAGGAGCTTGTACTCGGTGGGGAGTCAGGGCCAGGGACTCCCCTGTTTAAGTAGGCGCATCCGGCGGAAAAATCAATCTTCAGGGGGCCATTCAGAAATACAGAATCCTGGGCAGACATGGTTTCGCATGAAGCTTAACTTTCGGCGCTGGGTTACGCGCAGGCGGGCCAGCAGCTCATCCACGGAAAAGGGCTTGGTCAGGTAGTCATCGGCCCCCGTTGTCGAGGGCCTCAATCTTGTCGGTATCTTCGCTGCGGGCGCTGATGACGATGATGGGGGTCATGCTCCAGCTGCGGATCTGCCGGATGATGTCGATGCCGTCTATATCCGGCAGTCCCAGATCCAGCAGAATGATATCCGGATTGTGGGAAGACGCTTCCATCAGCGCGGTTTCTCCGTTTGCAGCGGTCAGAAAACGGTAATCGTGCAGTTTTAATGGTGGTGATCAGGTTGCGGACGGGCGCGTCGTCCTCCACAACCAGAATCAGAGGTTTATTCATGGATTGCCACCTCCTCGCAGGGTAATGTAAAGGTAAAGATACAGCCAGAGGCGTGTTGTCGGAAACGGAAATATCTCTGCCGTGGGCCCGATGATGGAGCGGCACAGACAGCCTCCGAGTCCCAGGCTCCGCGGCTGTCGGCAATGCGGTTTGCGCCGGTATAGCACAGATCAAAGACAAAGGTTTTGCTTCATCCGGAATACCAGGGCCGTCATCCGTGACCGGATCCGCACGTCGGATCCCAGCTTATCGGTCAGAATCTGGATCCGACTGCCTTTTTGCGTATATTTGATGGCATTGTTCACCAGGTTGATGATGACCTGGACGATGAGACGGGCATCCATGCGGGCCAGAAGCAGGTCATCGGTGCTTGTTACGGTAATGGTATGTTTCTGCGGCCTGGCGGCTGATATGCCGGAGCGCTTCGGAAATCACCTCACTGACCAGTTCCGTTTCCATGCGCAGGTTCATGCGCCCGTCTTCAATGCGGGTGACGGCCAGCAGGTTTTCTACCAGGCTGATCAGCCACATGGAATCATCGTAGATGTCCGCATAGATCTGCAGACGGGTGGCTTCGTCAATGGCGGCGTGGTTGGAGAGCAGGTTGCTGGCATTGCCGGATATGGCAGTCAGCGGAGTGCGCAGGTCGTGGAGATGGTGCGCAGCAGATTGGCCCGGAGCCGTTCCTTTTTCCGCCAGAAGAGAGGCCTGCTCTTTTTTCCCGGATGTTCTGCCGGTTTTCCATAGCCTTAAATATCTTGAGAAAGCAAAAACCATCGGGGAAAATGCCCGATGGTTTTGTTGCTGTTGTCAAAGTGGCATAAAAATTTTTAGCAATTAATCACATGGTAAGTTCTCATTTAGAAATAATGTTTTCTTTACAAAAGCTATGATGCTCAATCTGTTTTCAGAATATCTTGAAGAAATTCAATGACATATTTTCTTTTAAGAACATCGTGATATTTTTTGATTTCGATAATTTCGCAAACATGAATAGCATGAGGAATCACCTTCATCCCTCGCCACAAACACACCCTTTCATCATTTTCAGAGTTTGCCGTAAAACACTTTCAAGGATATTGGGATCATCCAATCGCTTTGTGTCCTGCTCCGCCGGAGTGTTATCAAAATGACAATTGAATAATTCCATCTGCCATCAATCGGATTGCTTTGCAAGCAACCGGAGATATCGTTTTCCTCAATATTGAGGCAAGAACAAACCCACGAAGGAATCCGTCCAAAATGGAAAGTCCTTTTTCAAATTCATTGATTTCATAATTTTCAAAGCCGATTCTAACAACATCCGTCAGAAAACGATACCTTTCGAGCGAAAAGCGCCTTAATTTTGATTGGAGCAAGGAATCCACTGCTGATTTTATGCTTTTGATAGAGTATTGGTATAATAGCCTGTGTCCATTCTGTGTATAACCACATTGTTGGCAAACATAAAACGGGCTGGTGTTAAAACAGTAATCTCATCATTTACCGACTGGATTTGACCTCTACA
>VOFG01003976.1_pt1 | contig 36146 bp, 52 predicted proteins | sample 5384171 | NCBI WGS metagenome assembly VOFG01 (sample SAMN12384726, study PRJNA508395) | human gut metagenome | isolation source: healthy gut F | host: Homo sapiens
CTTGTCGCTGATGACGCTGGTGAGGGTGGAGCAAAGCTCCTGCGCCTCCGATAGCCGCATGGATTCCGTATAGGTCTTGCCGGCAAAGCGGATGCCCACTACCAGCAGCGCCGTCAGCAGCAGCACGATCAGCACCGTACACAGCATCTCGGTCAGGGTGATGCCCCCGCCGGTCACGGAGTTTTCTCATGGCGTATCCTCCGACACATAGTAGCGGTAGCCGTTCTCCTGATAGACCTCCACCGAGGTGCTGCCGGTCTGGCCGCTGCGGTAGGAGGAGAGGCGCAGCTGGGCGTTGCCCTCGGACTGGGCATCGCTGTACCGGAAGGAGACGTCGGTGTCCCGGATCTTGGCGTTGATCTTGGCGGCTGCCACGGCGGAGCCCGTCAGAAAGACGAACACCAGCACGATGATCAGCAGGGGACACCAGAGTCTCCACCAGAGTTTCGCCCTTCTGGTTCTTCAGCTTTTTTCATCCGGTGACCCCCTTTTCAATGAGCGGTGTGTCCCAAGAGATGGTGGTGGTGGTAACGGTGGTCTGTCCCGTCTCGGTGTTGCCGCCGGTGACGGTGGTGACCTGCTGCTTCCGCTGGCCGCTGAGGGTGAGGGTCATAAGGCAGTTGCCCTGACTGCTGTCCGCCAGAGAAAGGGTCACGGTGATGTCGTAGGCAGGGGTCATGGTGAACTCCGCCTGTACGGCGTCCAGACCGCTGGCAGCATCCGGGGTGAGGGTGATGACGTCGGTATAGGCGATGCCACGGCCCACGGCCTCAATGCCCCGCTCCAGCCAGACCTTCATGGCCCCCTGGGGGGTCTGAGTTACCTCCGTCCGCTCGATATAGCTGCCGGTGGCAGTGGGGCGGCGGGTGACCTTCTGCTCATAGCCGGAGGAGAGGATATCGTCCCGCAACAGCTCCGCAGCGGAGCTGACGGTGAGATAGGTCTGCTGGCTCTGGCGGTCGTTGGAGATGTGCCGGGCGGCGGTAGTGGCCGCCGTAAGGATCACTACGCTGACCATGCTGGCTACCAGCAGCAGGAGGAGGGCCATCAGAATGGTGATGCCCTTCCGGTCTGTACACTTTTTCATTCCAATGGCCTCCTTTCTGCAAAACGGTTATCGGCTCCAGCGCCAGCGGAGCAGACCTGGCTCCTCCGTATCCTGATAGATGGGTTCAAAGGTGGTATCCTGGAACAGGGGCAGGTCGGGACTGGGGGTCCAGCCCACAACAGGCCGGAGCGCCGAGGCAAGCTCCTCCTCCGTGGGGGAGGAAGCCGGCGGCGGGCTGGCCGAAGGGAACGGCCTTCTCCAGCCGCAGGCGGCCCACCACGAAGGTGGCGGTGATCTGCGTATCCTCCGCCGTCAGGGTATAGGGGATATCCAGCGGATAGGGCCGGCCGGTGCGGCTGTCGGTGAGGGTCACCTGCAGGGTGACTGTCTCCTGCTGCCGTCCGTGGATGGTGATGGGGCGATAGCTGAAGTCGCCGTCCTGCTGGGCGGCCACCACGTCGCCTACGGTGACCCGGTAGTCCTCATCGGCGGTGGAGAGCATATCGTGGGAAGTGCCGGTGCTATCCAGAACGGTAAGGGCCGTTACGGTGAAGTACCGGAAGTCCGCCGCCTTGCCACGGCTGTACAGGTACAGACCCTCGTAATCGGGGACATCGCCCTCGGCGGGGCCGAGAGGGGTATCCCAGTCGGTGGCGTCCCGATTCAGGATACCCTGACGATACACGGCGTCTCCATCGCCCACATGGGCGATGCCCAGCACGCCCTGCATATGGATGGTGGCGGTGAGGCGCAGCTCACTGGTGAAGGTGCGCTGGCCCACGGTGACACCGGCCTGCACCAGCAGAGTCTCCTCGCCCTCGCCCTTACCGGTGACGGTGACCTGCTGATCCCGACTCACCGGGGACAGCGTGACCACCCGGTCAGAGCCGCTGACCACGTCCCATTTGACGCCGGTGAGCACTTGGCCGGTGCCGTCCCGTGCGGTGAGGGTGAGGGTAGTGCTCTCGCCTACATACTGCTCTACGGAGAGTTGATCCACGGAGATGGAGAGCTTGGCGGTGACGTCCACTGCCAGACGGGCGGTGTAATCCCCCAGTGTGGCGATGATCTCGGTGGAGCCGATGGCCTGTCCCACGATGCGGACCTTGTAGTGGCCCGTGCCGTCCGGCTGAAGCTCGGCAGTGACGATGCCGTCCTTGGTATAGGACAGGGTGGGGAGCTCCGTGCCGGGATCCGTGCCCTCAAACCGCAGATCCAGCGTCACGGCGGATTCACCGTCGGCGGCATCGTAGTCGGTGATCATGTCCAGCGTCAGCAAGCCCCTTGCTCCAGTAGAGGCCAGATGACGGCCACCAGCCGTAGTGTAGACGGGCCCGGCCAAAGACGTTATCCTGCACCAGTACGGTGGGGAAGGGAAGTCCTGACCCTGCAGGGCCTCGTCGCTGCCGGGAAGCTGTATTTACCGTGGACCTCGGCGCCGTTTTCCTCGGTAGTGACCCACGCAAAGCTGCTGCCCAGAGCGGCGGCGAAGCTATCGTAGCGTTGGGTCGTGCCGGTGCCGTTGTTCTGGGTGACGATGCTGGCACCGGTGCGCTGGGACATCTGCTCATAGGTCAGGCCCGTCAGGCCCTTGATGCTATACGTGTTGGAACCACGGTTCCAGCCGTAATTACGGAGGTAGCTGAGATCGCCGTTGAGCATTTTTTCCCGTGCCGCTTCTGTACGCAGCAGCCCGCTAAGGGAGTTGTTTCTGGAATTACCCTTTGCCGTAGTATTTGGGCAGATTGTCGAAAGAAATGCTGTTCTTGCTGCTGTTGAGGTAGTAGCAGTTATTGATATAGAGCTTTGCATTGGTGCTGGCCGCGGCTCGATCGGCAATACTGCCCATAAGGGAGATGCCGGTGATGGTACCCGCCATGTCCGGGAACTCCATGTAGGTGTAGCAGTTATTGAAAGTGGGCTGACCATCCGAACTGTCGGAGCGATTGACAAAGTTGGTGAAGCTGGCGGAGAAGCCGCTGCCGCCCATACCGCCGATATAGACATAGGTATCGGGGCCGGAGATACCGCCGGAATTCATCTTGACCTGGACGGCAGAGCTGCCGTCGGCAAGGACATTGTTGCTGCTGCCCACGGGGACACGCTCCTTCAGGGTCTCCTCCGCAACGGTGATGGTACCGCCGGTGTAGCAGTCCGTTACCGCAAAGCGCACACCGCCGGCCAGGCCGCCTACACGCACATAGTTGCCGTAGCGGGCGGCGTTCATGTAGCCGTTGGTATCGACGTGGGTGCAGTTGATCTGCAGATCCACCACGGCGGAGCACCTGTTCAGATTGGCGCTGGATACGCCCACCAGCCCGCCGATGGCGGCCTCACCCAGATGCTGCTTGTTACGGCTGTTGTCGGCCACAGTGTAGCCGGCGATGGCGCAGTTGGTGATGCTGCCGTTGCCCATGCTGCTGTTGTAGTCGTAGGCAATGCCTACCAGACCGCCCAGGGCGTAGGAGGTGGAATACTGGCGCACCGTCCGGGTGCCGCTGGAGGGCGTGGGATCGGTATTGCGCTGGATGACGGCGCCGTTGTCACTATAAAGGACGATGTTCGCGATCTCCGCGCCGGCGGTGGTGCCGAACAGACCCACGTTGTAGCAATGGGAGGTGATGTTCACATTCTTGATGTAGTAGCTCTGGCCGTCGTACTTGCTGCCGAACCAGTTGTACAGCACCATACGGTAGTCGCTGCTGCTGCCGCTGTCGTAGACAGAGCCGGCGATGGGATGGAAGCTGTAATTCAGGGGAGGCATCCGTGGGATCCGCCAGGCTCTGGCCGTTGAGGTCATGGCTCTGTTTCCACGTGCGGATGGGCCGGGTGCCGCCGGTGGAGTCGCCGGCGATGGCGTCCTCCTTGCTCTGGTAGCCCCAGGTGACACGGCTATATTGCAGATAGGGGTAGTACTTGTACATACTCCCGCTGTCCGTCACGTCACGGGTGGAGCTGCCCTGATTGCCGTAGTAGCTCCAGTTGATGAATTGCAGCTGCTCCACAGACCGCACCTGATAGGGCAGGGCATCCGTGCCGGGCTCTACGCCGGTGGTGCCGCCGGTAGTACCGGTGCTGACGGCGGTGACGGCATAGGACTCTGCGAAGAAGGGACTGACGGTGTAGGTGAACCACACATCCCCCCCTGAGACAGGAACCAGTGGCCGTTGCCGGTGGTGCCGCTGAGGAGCCGCAGACCGGTGTCGGAGGTCTGATAGGTGACGAAGCTGAACTGAGGCATCTGCTTCTCCAGCTCCGCCGCCGCCTCGGTGTTGCGGCCGTCCAGAGCGATGTGCTGGGTCTCCAGCAGGGGCTCCGTCTCGCCCTTGGACCAGTAGTAGCCGTAGCCGTAGGCGGTGATCTTGCCGCCGTCATCGTGGGCGGTGCAAAGGCTGCTGCCCTCCTTGCGGACACCCTTTTCAAAGCCGATGTAGGAGAAGTGATAGCCGGGGTTACTGCCGCCCTCCTCGTGCTCCCAGTACACCATGCCCAGCGTACCCAGATCGGCGGGGGTCACCCAGTCGCCGTAGTGGACGGGGCTGCCGTGGCCGGTGAGACCGGTGGGATAGGGATAGGCCTGCCCGTCGGTGTTCAGGGTTTTGCTGTGGTGATAGGTGTGGCTGGCATCGGCGGAAGAGAAGCCGGTGAGGGTCAGGGCCTTCAGCCCCTGCTCATTGACAGCCCGTGCGCCGGACTGGTCGCTGTAATCATACAGATGGACCTGTCCCACGAAGCGATAGGTACCGCCGCTGAGATAGCAGCAGCCGGAGGTGCTGCCGGTGGCCGGGGCGAAGCCGTAGGTATCGGCACCGGGGAGGTAAGGGCCGTGGCGCAGTAGCTGCTGCGGATCGAGCCGATGTTCTCCCCGGCGAAGCCGCTGAAGCCACGCCGCCGCCACGGATCTGGAGTACCTCCACGTTGGCCATGGCGTAGCTCTGGCTCACCAGACCGCTGTTGCCGCCGGTGAAGCCGCCCATCAGCAGACGGGCATAGTTGCTGCTGGCGGTGAGGGAGGGAGTACTGACGCTGCCGGAGCGGATGGTCCCGACGTTATAGCCCACGAAGCCGCCCATATACAGGACGCTGCCCTGATAGGCGTGGGCTGTGACGGAGTAGCCCGCCGCAGCGCAGTTGTAGACGGTGCCGTCATTGCGGCCTGCCAGTGCGCCGACATAGGCGGTACGCAGGCGCAGGATGCCCTGCAGGGTCACGGAGTAGTCCTGCTCTCCGGTGGGGAGCACCACATTCCGCAGGCTGCCCTGATTCAGGCCGAAGAGTCCGGCGTAGTCGCCGCCGTTGGGACTCTGGAGCGGCACAGCGGCGATGGGATAGGTGCCGCCGTCATAGATGTGGGTAAAGGGACGACGGCACTGCTGCCGATGGGCTGCTGGCTGGTGACGGCGGCCGCCGCTGCGGCCGTAGTTCGCCCAGACGTAGCCGGAGTAGTCGATGCTGCGCGCCTGCTGGAGGGTGGTGTCCTTGGCCAGCAGGGGCTGTACTGCTCATAGTACAGACTCAGGTTATTCAGCTGCCGGGCCGTGCGGATGCCGATCTCGCTGGGGGCCTCCGGGGCCTCGGAGCCCTCCGATACCCAGCAGGTGAAATGGGGATTGAAGTAGTAGGTGGTGTCCTCCACCTGCACCCGGCGGTAGAAGTCCGTGGCTACCTCGGTGGTGTTCACCAGTGTCCGGGGGCAGGGGCAGCAGGTAGTAGCCCCCGCCCATGTCGATGGCGTTGGCACGGTACAGGGTAGAGGTGACCTCCCGCCCCCCAGCGAATAGCGCACCGTCAGATCCTGCTCCGGCAGCGTGCTGTACACCATGCCGTATCCGTCGCCCGCCACCGTGCCGGTGGTTTTGACGGTGGATTTGTTGGCGCCACGGAAGCCGTAGCTGCCGTCGGAATAGACCTCGTAGTACACCAGTGTACCGGCCTCGAACTGAGCCTGCCAGTCGCCGTAGTGGGTCAGTCCCATCAGACGGGGATAGGAGTAAGCGCCCAAGCCCATGCCGTCCACCAGGTTATAGGCCACGGTGTCGCTGCCACCGGTCTCAGCGGTGAAGGCGTCGTTGAGGTACTTTTCGATGGCGTCGGCCCGGCTGCGGCCGCTCCACTGCTCATAGTCGGCAAAGACCGTTCCGTCCATGTCGTGGTCGCCGTGGGACATATAGTAGGTGCTGGTGATATCGGGCTTGTCGGTGGTGACATCCGCAGGCTTGGCGGTGGAGTATGTGAGCTTTTCACTGCCGTTCAGCCGGGCGCTGGCGCTGTAACAGGTGTCGATGACGTCGCCGTAGGACAGCTCACCGCCCACCAGACCCGCCATGACGTCGGCCTCCTGGAAGCCGGCGGTGTAGCAGTCCCGCAGGGTGATGTCCGCCCTGCCGATGCAGCTGCCGATGAGGCCGCCGGTGGTGCCGGAGGCGTAGAGGTAGCAGTCAGCGTAGGAATGTTCCACATAGACGGTGCGGGCGCCGCTGATATAGCCCACCAGACCGCCGGCGTAGCGGCCGCCCTCCAGCACGGAGGAGGCGAAGCTGTTGCGGACGGTGAGATCATAGCCGCAGCGACCCACTAAACCACCGGCGGTGGCGCCGCTGATCCAGATATCCTGCTCACTTTTGCTGCTGAGCTTGTCACGGGTGGGGCTCAGGTAGACCTGACAGCCCTCAATGGTGGTGCCGCCCCGGAGGGAGCCAACCAGACCGCCGGCATTGCCCCCGGCGCTGATCTGGGCTCCGCACAGACGGATGTTTCGCAAGGTGCCCCGGAAGCTCTCGAACAGGCCGCCGTCACCGTCGGTATCCACAGGCAGTTCATAGATCACAGGGTGATAGGACTGGGTGCCTACGGCGACGGTGCTGTCGTAATAGGCGAGGTTCTCGTTATAGATGGGGGTGAACTTCCGGCCCGGATAGCAGCTGTCCCAGCCGTCGTCCATGCCGGTGTTGACGAACTGGATATCCTGCTCCTGCAGCGCCCGTGTGATGGCGGTGGGCAGACCGGAGCCCTCGTCCAGATTTTGCAGATGCCGGGCATAGGTGACCACGGCAGTGGTGCCGCCGTCCCGCACCTCGGCAAAGAGACTGTTGGTGGTGAGCTTGCCGGTGACGGAGTCCACCAGACGGCTGTCGCTCTCTCTACCTCCACCTTCAGGGTCAGGTCGGAGCCGGGGTCAGCTGCCGGAAGCGGCGCTGCTGGGAGAAGCGCTTGCCCTCCGTCAGGTCGTCCAGCACCATGGTGACGGTATAGGTGCGGTAGGAGACGTTGACTTCGGAGCCGGTGAGCTCCATCCGCCCGGTGGAGTGGCCCTGTGCGTCCGTCACCGTCACATAGAAGTGCAGGGGTCACGGGGCGTGTCGCAGGTGACCTTCAGCAGCAGACGCTCCTTGTTGATGATCTCCATCTTGGGGGTCAGCTTGCCGGTGTCCTCGCTCTGGACGCTGTCGCCGCCGTAGTAGCCCACGGTAGCCCCCTCCTGCACCCGGCGATCCCGTGAGCGCAGGGGTTGAAGGCGTCGAAGCTGTACTGCATGGGCTTTTTCGCTGTAAAACACGGCGTAAACACTGCCGCTGCCGGGGTCATACTCGATGACCCAGTTGGCGTCCCACAGCTCCGCCTCCACCTGCTCACGGGGCAGGATGCTCCCGGCGGCGGAGGTGTCGGTGCTTCTTGGCGGCGGAGGTGACGTAGTACAGAGTACTGGTGGTTTATCCTGCTCGGCGTCCCGGGGATGTTGTTCAGGCCGTGGCCCGGTCCTTGCCGTATAGTCGGAAATGCGGCCATCCTGGCCTGCAGCTGGGGAGAGGCGGTTCTGAGCCGCCAGATAGATGGTCTCCGCCTTGGCAATCCAGCTCCGACTGGCGGATGTTGCGCTGGTGGCGGCTGATGGGGATGGGCGGCCAGCGCCAGCAGGATGATGAGGATGGCCAGCGCCAGCAGCACTCCGTCAGCGTGAAGCCCCGTCTATTCCGTTGTAGTTTTCTCTCAGTCATGAAAAAGCTCCCGCCCCACGGCATCCTCAGGACATGATCTCGAAGCTAGGTGATGACCAGCGTGGATCTCCACGGTGCCGCTGTTGCGGTTTTGGCCCGGTATAGGTGTTCATATTCATGTCGGAGATCTGGCTGATGTTCTCGCTGGAGCACAGCCGATCCACGATCTGCCGGGCCTGCGCATAGGTGGGGTCCGGAAGGTCAGACGATGGGCCGCAGCATGATATAGTCCTGCTGCACGGTACCCGCAGAGCAGTCCAGCGAATAGTCCAGCGTGTCGCCATGATCTCGTGGAGCTCGATCATCAGCTTGCCGCTGTTGTCGTACTGGGGGATGGTGCGCTTCTCGCCCGCCGCCTTGATCTCTTCGATGGCCTTGCTGCATCTTCTACATCTGGGCCAGATTTTCCCGATTGGCGTCCAGCTCCGTCTGCTCGGCCTCCATGTTCAGCCGATAGCTGGAGATCTGATCGGTTGATGGGGGATGAATCAGCTTACAGTAGCCCGCCACCAGCACCACCACGATCAGCACCAGCAGCAGGATCTTTTCCCGTCTTGTCAATTCCCGGTTCATTTGTCTGCCTCCTCTGCGCTGGCGTAGGGTGATGCGGACGGTGAAGTCCAGAATGGTGCCGCCCTGTTTTCCTCCGTAGAAGCCACATTCAGCTCCACATTGCTGACGATGGGGGACTGCTGGATCACAGGTCAAACATCCGGGAGATCTGGTCCAGGGTCATGCCGGACATGGCCACGTTCGGCGGTTGTTGCCGGACACTTGCAGCCGGAGACCAGCCGTCCACGGGACAGCATCTCCTGCTCCAGCAGATCCAGCGCCTTCTGGCGGTCCACCGAGTGCCGTTGTCCTCGCTGCCGTCGGTGGCCCCTCCATGGAGTAGGTGCGGTATTCCATCAGCAGACGGTCGTAGCCCTTCAGCAGCTCCTGCATCTGGGCTATACTCCGTGTGAACGGAGGCGTAGGCGGCCTGCGCCGCATCCAGCCGGCGGTACTGGTCAATGACGCCGAACTTGGCCACGCAGCCCGCCAGAATGACGATGGCCAGACAGCCCACCAGCAGGGTCAGACGGGGATTGCCCTTCTGTTCCCGCATATTCAGATTGATGCCCTGCTTATGGGGGTATTTGAGAGTCTTGCGACCGGCCTCCGAAGGCCCTCACGGCTTTTTCATCTTTTTCTGCCATTATCGCAGGCCCCCTTGATGCCAAGATCCACGCCGCCGATGGCCCGCAGGTACAGCCACGGCTCCTCGGTGGACATCCGCTGGCCCAGCAGCTCGGCGGAGGTGTGCAGCGTCATGCCGGTGGTATCGGCGATGGTGTCGTACAGCGGCTGAATGGCGCTGCCGCCGCCGCACAGGCACAGCTGCGTCAGCTCCTGCTGCCGGTTGTTGTAGTGGTAGAAGTTGACTGCCTTCATCACCTCCACGGCGATGCGGGCATACAGCTCACGGGCCTGCTCCGACTCCAGCACATGGTTGTAGTTCTGGCGCACATACTCGTGAGCCACGTGGACGTCCACGCTGCGCACTGATCGGCCACCAGATGCTCCAGATCGGACATCCCACCTCGATCTCCCGGCGGCTGGCGAAGTGGCCGCCCCGGTAGATATACAGGAAAGTGGCGCTGTGGCCCAGATTTACCACGCACAGGTCACGGCCCTCCTGCCGGGTGCGGCGGGTAGTAGGCCTGCAGCACGGCGCTGTAAGCGCACTCGCTGGGGTCAGCACCCGCAGGCGGAAGCCTGCCCGGCGCAGCATGGTCCGATAGCTCTCCACGGTGCTCTTCAGGGTGGCGCAGGCCAGCAGATTCATCTCCGTGGGCTGGCCGGACTCGTCCCGCAGCACCTCCCGCACGGAATAGTCGAAGAAATACTTGCTCTTTTCCTCCGTCAGAAAGTCATGGAACTCAAAGGGCAGGTTGTACGCCAGCTGCTGCTCCGTCATGGCGCATCACCAGCTCACGGGTGAACACCTCCGTGGAGGGCAGCACCAGCGCCGCATGGGTCGGGGGATGCCGTTCTTTTGGCCGTCTGGCGCAGGAAGTCCGCCATAGCGTCCATGGACAAAATCCTCGAACCGGAGACCATGTTGTCCGGCAGCTCCGCCGTGACGGCCTTTTTCAGGTCCCACCGGCAAAATATACCAGCTTGACACTGTGATCGCCAATTTCAAAGCCTACGATCTTCCCCATGTCATGTCCTCGCTTTCTCGATAAAAAGGATCAGGCGAAAAAACCCAGATACCAGTCGATAAACATTTGCCCCGCCAGGGCGGTGATCCACGCGCCGACGGCGATGGACGGCCCCCACGGGATAGCCTCGCCCCGCCGCTTTCCGGCAAGTCCCCGCCGCCCCCACGCGAGGCCCCAGTTTCATGCGGTTCCCTTTCCAGCCGAAAAAAGGGACAGCAGCAGCTTGATGTCGCCGCCGCCCACGGTTTCATGCGCCGCCCAGCAGCAGCCCGTCCGCCAGACGGTGAAAAGGTTCCGGCTCGATCAGCAGCGTCACGGCAAACAGCACAACGCCCGCCGCGATAAAGCGGTCGGGAATGATGTACCCCTCCAGATCCGCGAAGGCGCAGGCCAGCAGCACACAGGCCAGCAGCCACGCTTCGAGGGTTTGGAGCGAAATATCATATTGGAGCAGCAGCGTTACGAACACCGCGCCGGAGATCAGCTCCCCCCACACATGGCGGGCGGAGAGCTTTGCGCCGCAATAGCGGCATTTGCCCCCGGAGAACAGATAGCTGAACACCGGCACCAGATCCCGGACGCCCAGCGTATGGCCGCAGACGTCGCAGTGGGAGCGGCCCCGGAGAACGGACTCCCCGTGGACAGTCCGCCACGCCAGACAGCCCAAAAAGCTGCCCGTACAGGCGCCCAGCAGGGCCGCCACCGTGCAGCAGTAAACGGTGATGAACGGAGACAGGCGCAGCATTTTGGTGTCCTCCTTGGAAAATGTTCCTTCATTGGGGATGGCCGCCAACCCTCGGCCACCCCCTTTTCTCTATCTTATGGGTGAGGGATAAGCCCTCTGCAGAAACGGCTTATCCAAGAAGGAAGGGGGCGTTCCCCCGCCGGAGCGCAAGCGCTCCGGCAAGGGCTCGAAAAGTTGAAGATAATGCCTTTAGGTACCGGGAGCAATCAAAGTAACCGTACCATCTTTAACAGTGTAAACAATCGTTGTGTTTGCCGTCCAAGCTACAACACCAGTTGCACCGGTAGCACCAACAGTAAACTGACCTGCAATGCTCGTACCAGCGGCAACATACTTAGACTCACTCTGGGTCTTATAATCGCCCGTGCCATTCTTCGCAGACACAGTACCGTCTTTGTTCAGGCCATAGGTGCCGTTAGCTTCAGATCCTTCTGTCATAGCAATGATCTGAGCATTGGCGTAGCCGGAGCGAATGTTAGCCAGATCCACGCCAGCCTTAGCCTTGTTCAGAGAGCTGGTGAAGGTGGGAATGGCAATAGCGACAAGGATAACAATGATGGCAACCACGATCAGCATTTCCATCAGGGTGAAGCCCTTTTTATTGGTGAACTTCTTAAGCATAGTGAAGTTCCTCCTTCTTTTCAAGTTCTATTTATATCGCCCGGACGGGGTGGACGCCCGGGAAGATACCGGATTTACATGCTGCCGTACATGGAGAACATGGGCAGGTACACTGCCAGCAGCAACATGACGGTGACGGCCGCCAGCACGATGATGATGACCGGCTCCAGAACCGCCAGCAGCCGCTCCGTCATGGTGGCGGCCTCGTGGTCGAAGTAGTCTCCGATCACGTCCAGCGTTTCCTCCAGAGAGCCGGAGCGCTCGCCCACGGCGACCATTTCCGTCAGCATTTTGGGGAAGCACTCCACGCCCTCCATGCTGTCGGCAATGCCGCGGCCCCGCTCCACGCCCTCCTTCACCTTCCGGACGCCCAGAGAGAACACATAGTTGTCCGAGATCTGGCTGACGATGCCCAGCACCGTCTGCACCGGGAGACCGGCGGAGAGCATGGTGGCCATGGTGGAGGCGAACTGCCCCGACAGGTGCAGGGTGTGAAGCCGCCGCAGGGGCGCCCGCCGCAACGCGTAGCTCGCGATGGCCAGCTTGCCCCGCTCCGTCCGCTTGAAGGACAGGTAGCCGATGGTCAGCAAAGCCAGAATAAACAGGATCATCCACCACCATTTCGTCAGAAAGGCGCTGGTGCTCATCAGCCACCGGGTCACCGCGGGCAGGTCCGTACCCAGGTCCGCAAAGGCGGAGGTAAAGGCGGGGACTGCCACCACCATGATGATGGCGAACACGATGATGGCCGTGACGATGACCATGACGGGGTAGGTCATGGTGCTGACGATCTTGGCCCGGGTCTTGGCGGATTTGTCGTAATACTTGTAGAGGCGCTTGAAGCACGCTTCCAGCGCGCCGGACTGCTCACCGGCCCGGACGGTCTCTACAAAGGTCTTGGGCAGGCCGGGGATGTTGCTCTCAAAGCTCTGTGCCATGGAATAGCCCGCGCCGATGTCCTCGGCGACCTTGTGGAGCATCCGCGCCAGGTGCTTGTTCCGGTTCTGGCCCGCGACCATTTCCACGCAGCGCATCACCGGAAGCCCCGTACCCAGAATGATGGAAAACTGGGAGCAGATCAGAGCCAGATCCTTTTCCTTGATCCGGGTCCGGATGGGGCGGGTAAGAATACTGTCCTTTTTCTCCCGCACCTCCTCCAGCTTGATCACAAACGCGCAGGTATCCCTCAGCTTGGAGACTGCATCATATTCATCATAGGCGCGGATCACACCGGAAACCTTGGAGCCCTCCGGCGTCTGTCCCTTATAACGATAGGTCGTCACGCTGTTTCACCTGCTTTGTTCATTCGTCCAATGTGGAGTTGATGGTCCGGGCGGCTTCCTCCGCCGTGGTAATGCCCCGGAGGACCAGATCCCGGCAGCTGTCCCGCATGGTGCGGTAGCCGTTTTTCTTAGCGGCGGCCAGCAGCTCATCGTAGGCCGCGTCATCGTTCACCAGACGGCGCACCTCTCTGTTGACCATGAGGATCTCGAAGGCCGCCCGGCGGCCGATGTAGCCGGTGTGGCGGCACTCCGGGCAGCCGACACCTTTATAAAAGGTGGTCTGGCTGTCCTCCGGCATACCCAGCAGAGCCAGCTCTTCCTCGCTGGGCTGATAGGCGGTTTTGCAGTGGGGGCAGATCTTGCGCACCAGACGCTGGGAAATGACGCCGCGGAGGGCGCTGGCGATGAGCCACGGCTCCACGCCGATGTCCCGCAGACGGTAGACGGCGGAGACGGCGTCGTTGGTATGTAAGGTGGACATGACCAGATGGCCCGTGATAGCGGAGCGCATGGCGATGCCGGCGGTCTCGCCGTCCCGGATCTCGCCCACGGAGATAATATCCGGGTCCTGACGGAGAATGGAGCGGAGGCCGTTGGCAAAGGTCATACCTGTTTTTTCGTTGATCTGGCACTGGCTGACGCCGGGGATGTGGTATTCCACGGGGTCCTCCAGCGTGACGATATTGACCTCGTCCCGGGCCAGATCCCGGATCATCGCATACAGGGTGGTGGATTTGCCGGAACCGGTGGGGCCAACCAGCAAAATCACGCCGCTGGTGTTTTTCAAAAGGGCGTTGTACAGCTCCAGATCCCGGCCCTCGATGCCAAGGCTCTCCTTGTCCAGGTTCCGGTTGGACTTATCCAGCAGACGGAGCACGATCTTCTCGCCGTAAACCGTGGGCAGAGACGAGATACGCAGATCGACCTCGTGGCCCTTGAGCTGCACCACCGCCTGACCGTCCTGGGGGATCTTGTGCTCGGCGATGTTCATGCCGCCCATGATCTTCAGGCGGGAGATCACGGTGCTTTGCAGCTCCGTGGGGACGGTGAACAGGCGCTGCAGCAGACCGTCGATCCGCATCCGCACCACCATTTCGCTCTCCTGCGGCTCCAGATGGATATCGCTGGCCCGCTCGTGGAACGCCCGCTCGATGAGGCTGTTGACAAAGCGGATGGTGGGGGCGGAATCTGCGGTCTCCCCGGTCATCTGCGCCGGGACGATGTCCGGCGCGGCGGTACCGGCCTCCCGCTTCATCTCCTCGATAACGCGGGCGGTGCCCTCGTTGCCGTACAGGCGGGCGATGGCCTGCTCGGTGGCCTGACGGGTGGCGATCATGGGGATCACCTTTTTCCGGGACGCCGCCTTGACCTGCTCCTGGGCTACGAAGTCCAGGGGGTCGCGCATAGCCAGGTACAGGCGGTCCTGCACCAGCTTCACTGACCTCCACGTCGCCCCATACCCCAACGGCGGCAGCCGTCGCACAGGTTAATGACCTCTTTGCGCCGCAGCAGCGAAAAAATTTGCACAGCATCGGTGTCACCTCCTGCCATTAGGATATGCGCGGCGGAGGCTGTCCCATACCGTCGAAGATCTTAGGGCTTTTCGCCGGGGAGAATAACCGCCGCACCGGCGGGAAATACTGCCTCTATCAAGAAGAAGGCAGGTGGCGTCATGCGGGGCAGAGTGGAGATATGCGGCATCAACACATCGAAGCTGCCTGTGCTGAAACATGACGAGATGACGGCGCTGCTGCGCCGCGCCCATGCAGGGGACAGTGTGGCCAGAGAACAGCTGATCTGCGGCAATCTGCGGCTGGTGCTGTCGGTCCTGCAGCGGTTCGCGGGGCGTGGCGAGAGTGCGGACGATCTGTTTCCAGGTGGGGTGCATCGGGCTGATGAAGGCCATCGACAACTTTGACGTGGAGCAGCCGGTGCGGTTCTCGACTTACGGCGTGCCCATGATCGTGGGGGAGATCCGGCGCTATCTGAGGGATAACAGCGCCCTGCGGGTCAGCCGCAGCATGCGGGACACGGCCTACAAGATACTGCGGGCCCGTGAGGCGCTGCTGGTGGAGACCAGCGGGAGCCCACGGTGGAGCAGCTGGCGCGGTATCTGGACATTCCGCGGGAGGACGTGGTGTTCGCCATGGACGCCATCAGCGACCCGGTGAGCCTGTACGAGCCGCTGTATGCCGACAGCGGGGACACGGTGTGCGTCATGGACCAGGTGCGGGACGAGAAGAACACTGACGAGGGCTGGCTGGACCGCATCGCGCTGAAGGACGCCATAGCCCGGTTGGACCCGCGGCAGCAGAGCATACTGGCGCTGCGGTTCTGCCAGGGCAAGACGCAGATGGAGGTCAGCAGCGAGATCGGCATCTCACAGGCGCAGGTGTCACGACTGGAAAAGACAGCACTGAGCAGCATCAGGAAGAATATGTGAGTATCCCCGGCTTCGCCGGGGGATACTTTGTGTCTTTGCGTCTTTTGAAAAACGCCCTCTTTTCTTTTGGAAAAGTTTGGTGTATACTATATGCTGAATGAGTATTTGCACCGGAGGTACTGACTATGTTTGATAATCGACGGGAGATCATGCAGGACGTGTTTCTGACGTATCTGCCCGCACAACGCTTCAAACCAGCCGCATGACCGTGCAGCTGATCGCACCTTTGCAGAGAGAGACAGCGGCGGCCAACGCGCTGCTGCCCGCTGTGCTGCGGCGGGGTACCGTCCGCTGCCCGGATATGGAGAGCCTGTCCGCCGCGCTGGATACGCTGTACGGCGCCAATATCGACTATACCGTCCGCAAAAAGGGGTGAGCGCCAGTGTGTGGGTTTTGCTGCCGGCTTTATCGACGACGCCTTCACGCCCCACGGCGAAGCTGCTGGAGCCTGTGTCGGCGATGCTTGGCGAGCTGCTGCTGGACCCTGTGACCCACGGGGGACGTTTTCTGAGCAGCTATGTGGAGAGCGAAAAGGCCAACCTGATCGACGCCATTCGGGGCCTGAAGAACGACAAGCGTGACTGGGCGGATATCCGGCTCATGCAGGAGATGTGCGCCGGCGAGCCGTACAGCGTGCTGCGCCTGGGAGACGAGGAGACGGCCGGGCGTATCACCAACCAGTCACTGTATGTCCATGGGCAGGCGCTGATGGCGTCCAGCCGGGTGGAGGTCATCTACTGCGGCAGCGCGGAGGCGCAGCGTGTGGAGGACGCAGTGCTCACGGCGCTGGCGGCGCTGCCCGCGGCGCCCAGACGGCGCTGCCGGAGGTGCAGCGCATACAGGCACCGGATACGCCCCGGCGGATCGTGGAGACGATGGACGTGACCCAGGGTAAGCTGGCCATGGGCTACCGCTGCAGCAGCGACGACTATCCGGCCATGGTGCTGGCAAATCTGATTTTCGGCGGCACCAGCAACTCCAAGCTGTTTTTGAACGTGCGGGAGAGGCTGAGCCTGTGCTACTACGCCTCCAGCAGCTATGCCCGCAGCAAGAACATTCTGACCGTATCCAGCGGCGTGGAGACCGCGGACTTTGAACGGGCGGAGGCGGAGATCGGGCGCCAGCTGCAGGCAGTGCAGCAGGGGCGATTGGGAGGACTGGGAGCAGGGAGGGTGCTCTGCAGGCCATCCGTGCGTCGCTGCTGTCACTGTCGGACTCTCAGGGTGCGCTGGAGAATTTCTATCTGGGCCAGATCGCGGCTGGGGTCGAGGAGACACCGGAGGAGCTGGCCGCGGCGCTGGAGCAGGTGACAAAGGAGCGCATCGTGGCGGCGGCACAGACGGTGAAGCCGGATACGGTGTACTTCCTGCGGGGGAAAGGAGGAGGCGTAACATGGACAAGAAGCTGTATCCCCGCATCGGCGAGGAAGTGATATGGGAGACGCTGGACAACGGACTGCCGGTGTGCATCGTGCCGAAGCAGGGCTTTTTTCCCGAAAGTACGCGCTGTTTGCCACCCGTTACGGCGGCATGGATATGCGCTTTTGAGCTGAACGGACAGTGGCTGGACACTCCGGCGGGCATCGCCCACTATCTGGAGCACAAGATGTTCGACACGAAGGACGGCAACGCCCTGCAGGAGCTGGCGAAAAACGGCGCGGAGCCCAACGCTTTCACCTCCAACGCCATTACGTGCTACTATTTTGACTCTACGGAGAAGTTTTACGAAAATCTGGAGATACTGCTGTCCTTCGTGTCTGTGCCCTTATTTCACCGATGAGAGCGTGGAGAAGGAACAGGGCATCATCGGCCAGGAGATCGGCATGATCGAGGACAACCCCGAGTGGCAGGTGTATAAGCAGATGATGCAGGCGCTGTACCGCAGCAGTCCCGCGCGGACGCCGGTGGCCGGCAGCGTGGAGAGCATCAGCCATATCACGGCGCAGACGCTGTATGACTGCCACAAGGCGTTCTACACCCCCGGCCAATATGTGCCTGGTGGTGGTAGGCGATGTGGACCCGGAGACGGTGCTGGCCACGGCAAAGCGGGTGCTGCCGGCGGAGAGTGGGGCGATCATCCGGCGCGACTATGGCGCGGAGGAGAGTACCGACGCTGCCTGCGGCTATGCCGAGGCACAGATGGAGGTGGCCATGCCCACGTTCCTGGTAGGCTTCAAGTGCCCGCCCCAGCACGGGGGGAGGCAGCAGCACCGGTTTCGCCGCCATCGGCGAGCTGGCTTGTGATGTACTCATGGGCGAGTCCAGCCCGCTGTATGCGCGGCTGTACAGCCAGGGCTGATCAACGGCTCCTTCGGCGCGGCGTTCGACCTGCTGCCCGGTGCGGCCTATGCCTATGCCGGCGGCGACAGCAAGGACCCGAAGGCCGTGGCAGAGGCCATTCTGGACGAGGCGCAGCGGCTGGTGACAGAAGGGCGTGGACGGCGACTATTACAAGCGGATCGTCAACGCCAACTTCGGCGCGGCGCTGCGGGAGCTGAACGCCTTTGAGTCCATCGCCGTGTCCATGGCGGAGGGCGGTTCCAGGGGTATGACCCGTACCGCTTCCCGGAGATATACGATGACATCACCGCGGAGGATGTGCGCGCGTTCCTGGGGAGAACTTCGCGGGCGCACATGGCGCTGTCGGTGATCGCGCCCAAGGAGGGATAACATGAACGTGAGGATCATGGCGGACAGCCCCATCCGGTTTCCGGGACTTTTCGGGGACTGGGCCTTTACCGGCTCGTCCGTAGCCTTCCATATCGGAGGAAAGGCCATTTATTGGTACGGAATCATCATCGCGCTGGGCGTGCTGCTGGCGCTGTGGTTCTGCATGAAGCAGAAGGAGAAGTACGGAATCACCGAGGATAACTTGATGGACGGCGTGCTGTGGGGCATTCCCCTGGCTATCGATGGGGGCGCGGCTGTACTATGTGCTGTTTTATCTGGACCGGTTCAAAAAAGCGGACGGCTCCTTTGACTGGGCGGAGTCCGTGGCTATATGGGACGGCGGGCTGGCTATCTACGGCGGCGTGATCGCGGCGGTGCTGGTGTGCTTCGTGCTCAGCAAAAAGCGGGGCTTCAAGCTGGGGGCGCTGACGGACCTGATCGTGATGGGTTTCCTGATCGGGCAGGCGGTGGGCCGCTGGGGCAACTTCATGAACCGGGGAGGCCTTCGGCGCGGAGACGACGCTGCCGTGGCGGATGCAGCTGACCACCACCGCGGGGACGCTGGTGGAGGTGCATCCGTTCCTGTACGAGAGTCTGTGGAACATGGTGGGGCTGCTGCTGATCGTCTTTGTCGGCGAAGGGACGCCGGCTTTGACGGTGAGAACACCTGGTTCTACTTCCTGTGGTACGGTATCGGACGGTTCTGGGTCGAAGGGGCTGCGGACCGACAGCCTGTACCTGTTCAACTGACCATCGGCGGCGAGCCCATCCGCGTCAGCCAGGCGCTGAGCCTGGTGATGGTGCTGGTGTCGGCGTTCATGCTGCTGTACAACATCAGGCTGCACCCCCACAAGCCGGAGGAGCTGTATGTGAATATCGCCGCGGCGCAGAAGGCGGCAGAGGGCGAAAGCGCGGACGGCAGCGCGGAGTGACGCGATGCGGCTTCGGCGCGGTGTACAGGTCCATTGCAGAACACCATATGCAGCCCGCTTTCCGGAACGGGCGGCGCTGTAAAAAGAACACCCACGGCTGAAGCCGTGGGTGTTTTTGGTCTGCATCAGTGCCGCCGCGCGGTGAGGTAGTGGTTGTTGTAGTACGTCTCGGACAGGGAGGTGATGTCACCACGCAGTGTCCGTTGTAGTAGGAGGACGAGGCGTGGATGAACTGGTCGCCGCCGATATAGATGCCCACATGGGAGGCGGTATAGCCGTAGTCCTGGAAGAATACCAGATCGCCGGGCTGCAGATCGCTGCGGAGACCTCGGTGCCGTAGCTGAGCTGGCTGGTGGCGCCGTGGGCAGGCCTTGATGCCCACCTGGGCGAAGACATACATGGTGAAGCCGGAGCAGTCGAAGCCGCTGGCAGAGGAACCGCCAGACGTAGGGCACGCCCAGATACTGCTGGGCGATGGAGACGATGCTGCTGCCGGAGGCGGAGGCGGCCGGCGTTGCCGGGGTCTCGGCAGGTGCTTCGGCGGGAGACCCTTCGGTCGTTGTATTCTCGGCGGGCTTGTCCGCCGTGCCGGTCAGGGCGGAGGTGGGCAGATCAGCACGTACTGCGAGGCCACATAGCCGCTGATGCCGTTGTAGGTAACGGCGAACCAGCCGCCGGACTCAATGCCGGTGACGGCAATGACCGTGCCCTGAGATACGGTGCCCAGAGAGGTGCTGCCGCTTTTTGGCGGCGGTACGGATGTTCAGCACGTCCGCGGTGACACGTCCGGCGCCGTTAAGGCCGGAGGCGGTGTCGTAGCGGGTGACATACTGGGCAGCCACATGCAGCCGCGCTTGCCGTCGAAGGAGATACGGTACCAGTCACCCTCCTGGGCGGTGATCGATAACGGCGCCGTTCTTGTCCAGGGTCTTGAGGATGTCATAGCCGGTGCCTGCCGCTGCGCATACGGACGCCGGTGCCGGAGATCACGCCCAGTGCCTGAACGGCGGTGGAGACGAGGCGCCTCGTGCGGCCTGGGCGTCCCTGGGGGGTTCTTCCCGGCGGCCTGTGCGAGCAGCCTTGCAGCGGCGTCCTCGTTGCGTTTGAGCCAGGGCATCCTCGGCGGCGTCCTCCGCCGCCAGGATCCTCCAGTGCCGTCAGCGCCGCAGCCCAGCTGCCCAGCAGGCCGGAAAAGCGGTCTCGGGAGGGCTCAGTGGTGTCGGTGGGCAGGGCGGAGACGGAGGCAGGCAGACGGTCAGGGGCACGGCGGGGGCGGCGTCGGTCATGCTGGCGGCGGTCCATCCGCCGAAGTATTGACCACCGCGTCACCGCCGATGACCAACAGCGTGGCCAGAGCCACTGCCAGTGCGGAAAAATACGCTTCATGTGACCACACGGTCGCGGGATTTCAGATCCGGGTCGGTCAGCTGAAGCTGGACGGATACACGCTTGGCCACGTCCATGTCCTGCTCCTTGACGGTGTCGAGAATCTGCAGGAGGACGATGTACTTGTCTGCCATGCTGCCGTAGTAGATGAAATTGTCCACCCGGCGCAGGGGTGGTCTTTATAGACAAGCCCCTCGGGCTTCTTCGTTGTCAGCCATGATGATACCTCTCCCAAATTTTTGTAACCAAATTGTAACACATTTGGACGGGGCTGTCAACGCAGGCGCGGCAGGGAAAAATATGGGACTTTGTGCCGCAAAGGAAAAAGGGGGCTGCCGCTTCTGCACGGCAGCCCCCTTACAGCGGTACGCTTACAGCTCCAGGTAGCTCTTTACCAGCAGACCTGCAGCAGCTCGTCCCGGTCGATCTTGCAGATCAGGAGCGGGCGGAGTTGTGGTTGGTGATGTAGGTGAGGATCCTCGGAGAGAATGTAGCCCACGATTTGGTTGATGGGGTCATAGCCCTTCTCCTTCAGCGATTCGTACACGGAGGTGAGGATGTAGGTGTACCTGTTGCTCCTTATCCTCTGCCGCGTTGAACTTACGGGTAAATTCGTCCATATACGCACCACCTTTCCGTTTCCTGAGTTACCCTTTTTAGTATACGCCATTTCTCCGCCGCTGTAAAGAGGAAAAGTGCGCCCGGGGAATAGTTGCGCTCTTATTTCGACCGAAGCTCCGCGCCGAACCGTTTTACCAGCTTCTTCAGCACGTTGGAGGCGACCTCCTCGATCTCCGAGGAGGTCAGGGTCTTCTCCTTCGCGCCGATGGACAGGCGCAGCGTCAGGGACTTCTTGCCTGCCGGGACCTGCTTGCCGCGGTACTCATCTACGAAGGACGCGCCGTGGAGCAGCTCACTCTTCACGCCCTGGATGGTCTGCGCCACGTCCTTCCACTGCACCTCGCCGTCCAGCAGCACGGAGATGTCGTAGTCGGTCATGGGGAACTCCGCCATATGGGTGAAGGTGTTGGTGCGGGACTTGAAGGGCTTCAGAGAGTCCTGATCGATCTCGAACAGCATCAGTTCAGGTTCTTGATGCCGCAGGCCATGGAGACCTTCTTGGCCAGCAGAGCCAGATCGCCCACCTTTTCGTCGCCGCGGTAGATGTTCAGCCACACCACGTTGTCCGCCCACACCGGCTTTTCTGTCTGCTTGAAGGTCAGCCCCTCCATGTGGGTGTAGCGGGGCATCATCTCGATCACGCCCTTGGCCTTGCGGAACAGGGCGGTGACATCCTTGGCGGCGGAGGCGAAGGCGCCCGCCACGTTCTTGCGCTGGGAGGGCAGCTTCTCGCGGGGCTCGTAGGGGGAGGTGTAGTTCTCGTCGCGGAACACCTGTGCCGTCTCGAAGATGGCGAATTCGCTGTAATACCGCTCATTCTTCACCACGTCCTTGCACAGGTTGGGCAGCAGGGAGGAGCGCATATACTTCTCCGCGGGAGACGGCGGCGTGGACAGATACAGGATGCCCTCGGTGCTCTGCAGCACCGCGTTGACGTAGGATTCCTCCATCCACGGATAGTTGAACACCTCCTGCATACCGCAGCGGATGGCCAGATACTCCTTGATGTGGCGTTCCAGATCCTTGTCCAGCTGGTTGATCGCGCCGTCAAAGGACGTGGTGATGGGCTCGGCCTCGAAGTTCTCGTAGCCGTACATCCGGGCGACCTCCTCCATGATGTCCGCCTGGATGGACACGTCGCCGGTGGAACGCCATGTGGGGCACGACCACATGCATATTGTCACCGTTGAAGGTAATGGTGTAGCCCAGCAGCTCCATCTTGTGCTGGATCTCCTCCGGGGGCAGACGCTTACCCAGGACCGGCGCTCCAGCCAGCTCAGCGGCACGTCGATCTCCGCCTGCTTCAGATGCGTGGGGTATTCGATCCACCAGCCCCGTCACCTTCATCTCCGGGTACAGCTCGGGGAACAGCTGCATGGACAGGTCAAGAGCCTGGTCGCAGCGCTCCGGGTCAATGGCCTTTTCATAACGGGCGGAGGCCTCGGTGCGGTTGTCGTACCGCAGGGCGGTGCGGCGGATGCCCTTGGCATCGAAGTTGGCGACCTCCAGGATGACCTTAGAGGTATCCGGGTCTCCGGCAGAATGGAGTCCTTGGCGCCGCCCATAACGCCCGCCAGCGCCACCACACCGACATCGTCTGCAATGACCAGATCGTCGGAGGAGAGGGTCAGCTCCTTGCCGTTCAGCAGCAGGAGCTTTTCACCCTCACCGGCGCGGCGGACGATCATGTGGCCGGCGATGTGGTCGGAGTCATATGCGTGGGAGGGTTGGCCGGTGGCCAGCATAACGTAGTTGGTGATGTCCACCAGGGCGTTGATGGGACGCATACCTACCTTCCAAATGCGGTTCTGCATCTGATAGGGGGCGGGCTTGACGTTCAGACCCTCGATCTGGGCGGACAGGTAGCGCGGGCAGCGCTCAGCGTCCTCCACGGTGACGTGGAACCCGGAGGTGTTTGCCACGTTCCGGTCGAACCTGGGGGAACTCCCATAGGCAGGTCATACAGCGCCGCGATCTCGCGGGCGATGCCGTAGTGGCCCCCACAGGTCGGGCCGGTTGGTCATGGACTTGTTGTCGATCTCCAGGATGATATCGTTCAGGTCCAGCGCGTCGGCCAGCGGTGTCCCGCCGGCGCGTCAAACTCGCTCAGGTCGAGGATGTCCGCTTCCCCCTTCGTGACGGGGAACAGGTCGGCAAGGCCGATCTCCACCGCGCCGCAGATCATGCCGTAGCTGTCCACGCCCCGGAGCTTGCTCTTGCCTTGATCTCCACGGGCTCACCCTCGCCGTGCCAGCGGCACACCGCGCCGGGCAGCGCCACGGCCACCTTCATGCCCTCGCGCAGGTTGCTGCCGCCGCAGACGATGTCCTTGATGTCGCCGTCGCCGATGTCGGTCATGCACACCCTCAGCTTGTCGGCGTTGGGATGAGGCTCGATGGTGCGGATAACGCCCACCACCATGTGGTCGAACTGCTTGCCCAGCTCTATGGTGTCCTCCACCTCCACGGTGGACATAGTCAGGTCAAAGGCCAGCTTTTTCAGGTCGGTGTCAGCCGGCAGCTTCACGTAGTCTCTGATCCAATTCAGTGATACTTTCATTTTTCAGCCCTCCCTTAATGGAACTGTTCCAGGAAGCGCAGATCGGCGCTGTGGAACAGACGGACGTCGTCCACGCCGTAGCGCATCATCACCAGACGGTCCAGGCCGATGTTCACATAGAAGCCCGTGTACTCGTTGGGATCAAGGCCCGCGGCCTTCAGTACGTTGGGATGGGGCGTGCCGCCGGGCATGACCTCGATCCAGCCCACGTGCTTGCACACACTGCACCCCTTGCCGCCGCAGACCAGGCAGCCCATGTCGATCTCAAAGCCGGGCTCGACGAACGGGAAGAACCCGGCGCGCATACGGACCGGAACGTCGCGACCGAACACCTTGCTCAGAATGCTCTTGATCATCACCTTGCCGGAGGAAAAGGTGAAGTCCTTGTCCACGATCAGCGCCTCATACTGGAAGAACGCACGCTCATGCCGTGCGTCCGTGGTCTCGTTGCGGTAGACCTTGCCGGGATACACGAAGCGGTAGGGCGCCTTGTGGGTCTGCAAATACCGGACGGAGCCGCCGGTCAGGTGCGGCCGCAGGCAGAGCTTGTCCCAGCACTTGCCCTTGTCGTGGCCCGCCAGCCAATAGGTGTCCATGCTCTCCCGGGCGGGGTGGTTGGGGAGGGAAGTTCAGGTTGTCGAAGCCGTAGAGTTCGCTGGTGATGTCGTCCTCATAGATCTCAAAGCCCATGGAGCGGAAGGCGTCATTCAGGTCGTAGCACATCTGGGTGATGGGGTGCAGCCCGCCGCTGAGGGGCAGCGTGCCCGGCACGGAGATGTCGAAATCCGGGTCAACCTCGGACGCCTTCATCTTCAGCTCATCCCGCCGCGCATCCAGCAGGGCGGACAGCTGCCCTTTCACCTGGTTCACGGCCTTGCCCATCTCGGGTCGCAGGGATACGTCCAGTTTGGGCAGCTCCTTCCCTTCATCAGCTCGGTCAGGCTGCCCTGCTTGCCCAGCAGCAGCGCCTTGATCTCCTGCAGCTCCGTCTCGGTGGCGACGGAGGCGATGCGCTGCTTGCCCTCGGTCAGCAGCTGTTCCAGTTTTTTCTTTCATATCAATCGCTTCCTCCTTTTTTGAGAGTTTTTATTTAAAGGGATAAAAAATACCTTTCATCCCATGACATGGGACGAAAGGCGAACTTCCGTGGTACCACCCGGCTTCGCGGGCCCTACAGCCCGCGCACTCGTTTGCCCGTTAACGGAGGACGATCCGTCCGCGCATTTCCTCGCGGCAGCTCCCAGGCGAACACTGCGCTGCATTCCCGAGCCGGCTTTCAGCCGGTGGCCGACTCTCTCTGATGAATGCGTGTGCCGCAGATCTTCCCGTTCACAGCTTTTTTTCGTGATGCAACATTTATATCACAACGAAACAAAGATGCAAGCACTTTTTCGCGGCGCGATACGAAAAAAGCAGGTTTTGTAATTGACATATGTGCTATACTATACAAAAAAAAGCGCGGAGGAGGTGCGCCATGCGGCTCATCGACAGGGAATATGTGAGGAGCCTGATGCCCCGCCGCGATCCGGCGGGACACAAGGGCACGTTCGGAAAGGTCTATCTGCTGGGCGGCAGCGTGGGGTACACCGGAGCGCCGATGCTGTGTGCCGGCGGGGCGGTAGCACAGCGGCTGCGGGCTGGTGTTCCTGGGCGTGCCGGAGAGCGTGTGGCCGTCGGCGGCGGTGAAGTGCTGGGGCGCCATGCCCCATCCGCTGCCGGAGCAGGACGGACGGCTGTCGCCCGCCGCCGAGGAGGAGATACGCCGCCGCGCCGCCGGCTGCGACGCCGTGGCCATGGGCGGCGGCATGGGACGGGCGAGGAGAGCGACCTGCTGCTCCGCCGTCTCCTGACGCTGGAAAAGCCGCTGGTGCTGGACGCCGACGGCATAAACGCGCTGGAGGGGCATATAGATACATTGTCCCGCCGTCCCTGCGCCACGGTGCTCACGCCCCATGACGGCGAGCTGGCGCGCATCGGCGGCGATATGACCGCGCCCAGGGAGTCGTCCGCCGCCGCCTTTGCCGCCGCCCACGGCGTGTATCTGGTGCGCAAGGGGCACCGCACTGTGGCAGCCGCGCCGGACGGCCGTCTGGCGGTGAACACCACCGGGAACGACGGTATGGCCAAGGGCGGCAGCGGCGATATCCTCACCGGGCTGCTGACCGGACTGCTGGCCCAGGGCATGGAACCATTTGACGCCTGCTGCGCGGCGGTGTGGATCCACGGCCGTGCCGGGGATATGGCGGCGGAGGAAAAGGGACGGCGGGGCATGACCCCGGCGGATATGATAGAGAAGCCCCTATGCGCTGAAAGAGGTGGAATGACCGGAAAGCCCTTCTGAAAAAGGACAATGCTGTGGCATAGAGCGAAATTTGTCATTCCGAGCCAGTGACCGATGTCACTGGCGTGGGAATCCGTTTCCATGAAAAAGGGACGGATTGCCGCACCGGTGTGTACCCAAGGGCACTTGCTTCGCGGCGCGCACTGGTTCGCAATGACAGGAGTTGTCTCGCAATGGCATTCCGAAAAAGGAGGGACTTGGGGTGAAAAAAGACGATCATGCCCCTGCTGGGTGCGCCGCGCTGCTGTGCGGCTGCGGTGGCGGGGGAGAAAACACTGGCGGTGCAGGAGCAGTACCGCACGGTGCGCACAGCGGACATGGAGGCGGAGGTGGTCAGCCGTACGGCCAGCGACGACCGCCGCTTTGTGCTGACGTGCCAGTACGACACGGAGGGACAGTCCATCACCACGGTAAAGGAGCCGCAGGAGCTGAAGGGGCTGACCGCCGTGCTGGCGGACGGACAGCTGTCGCTGAAGAGCAACGGCCAGCTGCTGCCGGCGGGCGCGGCCACGGATATCTGCCCGGCCAACTGCCTGCCCTATCTGCTGGGCGCGCTGGCGGAGGGGTATCTGACGGAGCAGGGCGGAGCCGTTGGAGGACACGCCATGCCTGCGCCTGACGCTGGAGACCACCGGGCAAAGCGGCGCGGCGGTGCTATGCAGCGTGTGGCTGGACGAGAGAGCCTGATCCCGCGGTATGCGGAGTTTTCACAGAACGGACAGGTGGTGCTGACGGCCAGAATGACGGCCTTCTCCTGCACCACGGCAACGGAGGAATAACAAATGGAATCCACACTGAGGAGAACATGGGCGGAGATCGACCTGGACGCGCTGGCGCACAACTATCGGACGCTGCGTGACCGGGTAGGCCCGGAGGTGAAGTTTCTGGGTGTGGTGAAGGCGGATGCCTACGGCCACGGGGCCGTACAGGTGAGCCGGACCTTACAGGCGCTGGGCGCGGACTACCTGGCGGTGTCCAGTATAGACGAGGCGACGGAACTGCGTCACAACGGCATCACCATGCCCATCCTGATCCTGGGCCACACGCCCCGTGAGCAGGTGGGCCGCCTGATCGATCTGCACATCACCCAGGCCGTGACCTGCCAGGCCAAGGCCCTGGAGTACAGCCGCGAGGCCGTGCGCCACGGCGGAGAGCTGACGGTACACATCAAGGTCGACACCGGTATGTCGCGGCTGGGCTATCTGGTGGCCGGCGACCATCTTCGCCACCGGCACGGCGGATATCTGCGCGGCCTGCGCCCTGCCGGGGCCTGGGGCGGAGGGCATCTTCACCCATTTCGCCGTGTCCGACGAGCCGGATACGGACAGCTGCGCCTATACGGAAAAGCAGCTGGCGCTGTTCCGCCGGGTCATCGCCGCCGTGGAGGAAAAGCGCGGCCAGCGGTTCGCCATACGCCACTGTGCCAACTCCGGCGGCGTGGCCTGTACCCGGAGACATATATGGACATGGTGCGTCCCGGTATTTTGCTGTACGGCTGCGGCCCCCTGGCTGAGGGAGCTGGGGCTGCGGCCGGTGATGGCGCTCAAGACCACGGTGAGCACCATCAAGACCTATGAGCCGGGCACGGACGTCAGCTACGGGCGGCGGTTCACCACCGAGCGCGTCACCCGGGTGGGCGTGGTGCCCTACGGCTACGCGGATGGCTTCTTCCGCTGCCTGTCCGACCGCTGCGCCCTCATGACGGCGGCAGGTGCGGCGCCCCAGCGGGGGCGGATATGCATGGATATGTGCATGATCGACCTGACGGACCTGCCCTGTGTGCAGGTGGGCGACGAGGTGGAGGTGTTCGGCAAGCGGCAGCGGGTGGACGTGCTGGCGGACGCCGCCGGGACCATTCCCTATGAGCTGACCTGCGCCGTCAGCCGCCGCGTGCCGCGCGTCTACTACAAAAACGGACAGGAGACGGAGAAGGAGCTGCTGCTGCGGTTCTGAACACAGGACACAGCCGATGCATAGGATAGACCGGGCGGGAGAAAAGGAATTTACCGGCGCGGCGGCGTATAAATTCCCCGGCCGCGTGGGACAATGGAAGTGACCTGAGGACATATCCCTCCGGTACTTCTTGCCTCGGAGTGTGAACTGTGTGGATACGACTGTCAGACGCGGCGACATCTACTACGCCGATCTAAGCCCGGTGGTGGGCAGTGAGCAGGGGGGCGTGCGTCCGGTGCTGATCATGCAGAACGATACCGGCAACCGGCACAGTCCTACGGTCATCGCCGCCGCGATCACGTCGCAGCTGGGGAAGGCAAAGCTGCCTACCCATATCGCGCTGGCGGCCCAGGGCAGCGGACTGCCGCGGGATTCCGTGATCCTGCTGGAGCAGATGCGGACGCTGGATAAAAAGCGCCTGCGGGAGCGCATGGGCCGTGTGGACAGCGCGGTGATGGAAAAGGTGGACGCCGCCATTGCCGTCAGCTTCGGGCTGACAGGCCGCCATCTGGTATAGTGTCGCCCGGCATAAACAAAGCGGCCTGCGCATACCCTTGCGGTATGGGCAGGCCGTTTTTGCGCGGAAAAGGATCGCCGAACGTGATCCGTAGGGCGGCCTGCCCTACAGACGAGCTCGGTAAACCATTCGTAGGGGACGGCGTCCGCGACGTCCCGTCAGCGCGGAGCGCTGCCGTTTGCGGGGGTGGGCAGAGCCGTTGGTTTCTGTGTCAGTTGTGTGAGGGGAGGGGAGCGCCGTGGAATATCCCGTCTGCATGGACGACCGCCGGGTGGGAACGCTGTATGTAAGCGCCGCCGGTTTTTACGGCGACACAGACCTGCGCACCGTGTGCCGCGGCGTGGGGAAAAGGGCTGTATCGCCTGTATCTGCGGGGCGGCGGAGGCGAGGTGCCTCTGGGCGTCACGGAGGACGGCTGCCTGCACCGGGTGTTCTCCCCGGCGCTGCTGGCTCCGGCGGGGACGTGCGCTGCGCCGTGCTGCGGCGCTGCGGCGGAGACGCTTCGCGCCCCGGCCTGCTGGCGCGTCTGCCGCCGGAGGCGCACACCGTATGGCGCGGCGGCTGCGCTGAGGTGACGATCCCGTGGCGGGAGGGGCAGCCGTTCCCGCTGGAGGAACTGTTCTGCTTTTGCCCGTCCGGGACGGGGTAACGTCACCTATCTGTTTGATGGCGCGGGACAGCCTGTGATGCCGGAATTTTGAAAAAACACTACCATATGTTGTGGATATATGCTATACTGTCTCTGACTATACGGCATCTGCCGTAGAGATAAGGAGGAGCAAGAGAGATGAGATGCCCCTATTGCGGTTATAAAGAGAGCAAGGTGGTGGATTCCCGTCCCGCCGACGAAGGCAGCAGCATCCGCCGCCGCCGGGAGTGTTTGTCCTGCGAAAAGCGCTTCACTACTTACGAAACGGTGGAGAGCCTGCCGATGGTGGTCATTAAGAAGGACGGTTCACGCCAGAGCTTTGACCGAAGCAAGGTGCTGCGGGGCATCCAGCGTTCCTGTGAGAAGCGGCCCGTGCCCGTGGCGGACATGGAGCGCATGGCTTTGGAGATCGAGCAGGAGCTGCAAAACTCCCTGGAGCGCGAGGTCAGCACCGATGTCATCGGCGAGAAGGTCATGGAGAAGCTGAAAAAGGCCGATGAGGTGGCCTACGTCCGCTTTGCGTCCGTTTACCGGCAGTTCAAGGACATCAACACGTTCATGTCCGAGCTGAACAAGCTGCTCAGCGAGAAGTAGAGGACGGCGTCAGAAGATATTCTTGGCGCTGACGCGCTGCGTCTCCGCGATGAGCCGGAACTGACCGCGCAGCTCCGCCAGCACCGGGTACAGGCTCTGGCTGTCGCCCTGGGCGGCCATGGCTTCCGCCTGTGCCAGCAGCGCCTCGGCCTCGTCCAGCTCCTCGTGGGAGATCACGATGTGCAGGTACCCCTGCGGCTCCTGCCACAGGGTGGTCAGGGCGTCCAGCTGCTGCTGTCCGGTGCCGCCCTGCGCCAGCGCGGCCTCGGCCTCGTCCAGCGCCGCCGTCCATTCCCCGCAGCGATCCGTGACCCACGCGGCGTTCCACAGCACGAACGCCAGCACCACCAGCAGCACCATAAGCGAAAGACGGGTGGCTCTCATCGCGCTCCCTCCTTCCGCAGACATACCACGGTGCCCTGCTGGTCTACGGTCAGCAGAAACACGTCCTCGCTGCGCTTGACCCCCTGCCGGTGCAGCTCCTTTTCCAGCCACCGCTCATCCCTTCCGCACTGGCGCAGATTGTCCGCCAGCACCCGCCCGTCGTTGATGATGACCGTGGGCAGGAACGTGTCGTCCTCCACCGTCAGCGCCAGCTGCCGGGGCGTTAGCGGCTGGCAGTCGCTGCGCAGCAGGACAGACAGCTTGCCGCTTGTCTCCATCACGGCGTATTTCACATCGTTCAGATCGGTGACGCCCTGCGCGCGCAGCTGCTCCAGCAGCTCGTCCAGCGTCAGCCGCGTGCGCCGCATGGTCTCCTGGTGCAGCTTGCCGTCCTGTATCACCAGGGCCGGCGTGCCGCAGACCAGGTCCCGGAAGCGTACGTTCCGCAGGCTGATGGCGCTGAACAGTGTGGACAGGGCGATCAGCGTGATGATGGGAATGACGCCGTTGAACAGCGGCAGGGCGAAGTCCTGCATGGGTACGGAGGCCAGGTCGGAGATCAGCAGCGTCAGCACCAGCTCGATGGGCTCCAGCTCGCCGATCTGCCGCTTGCCGCTGAGGCGCAGGCCCGCGATCAGCAGCAGATAGAGGATCACCGTGCGGAAAAACGCGGTGGCCATGGCAGCACGTCCTTTCGGAATTGTATTCCGAAGCAGTATGTCCCCGCAGCGGGGAAATTATGTCGCGGCACAGCGGCGCAGCCGCTTTGCATATAAAAGTCACGCAGAAAGGAAAGGAGGACATCGGTTTATAAACCGACATCGGCGCCAGGTCTCGTACCGCCGCCGGAGCTTTTCCGCCAATACAGCGTTGCAGCGGCTTGCCATACAGCAAGTATTCCCGCGCCGCTGCGCCTTGTCTTGACGAAAATCTTCCGCCGCGTGCCGCAGCGTCGCCAGAAGGCTCCGCGGGTATGAGATGACGAGGTGGGAAGTGATCGAAGCTTTCGGCGGATGCTCTCCCGTGCCGTCCGGGTGCGTACACAGTCAGTAAATATGCGGGCGACCGCAAAACAGAGAGGCTGTGACCGGATGTGAAGACAAATGATCTGCGCGTTTGTGCTTCCGACCTATTTTCTGATCGGAGGATATTCTTAATATGTGTGGTATCGTAGGATACGTAGGACAGCAGCAGGCCGCCCCTGCTGCTGGACGGCCTGTGCCGTCTGGAATACCGGGGCTATGACTCCGCAGGTGTGGCGGTGTGCGGCGCGGGCGGCTTACAGGTGCGCAAGACGCCGGGGCGTCTCAAAGCGCTGGAGGAGCTGACACACGGCGGCGCCGATCTGACGGGCACAGTGGGCGTCGGCCACACCCGGTGGGCCACCCACGGCGAGCCCAATCAGGTCAACGCCCATCCGCAGGTCAGCGGCGACGGAAGTTCGCCGTGGTGCACAACGGGATCATCGAGAATTTCGCCCGGCTGAAGCAGGAACTGATCCGGAAGGGCTGCACCTTTGTGTCGGAAACGGACACCGAGGTGGCGGCTCAGCTGCTGGCGTACAGCTACCGCCAGTGCGGAGACGTGTTCGAGGCGGTGAACCAGATGCTCTCGCAGCTGGAGGGCGCGTATGCCCTGGGCATCGTCTGCGCCGACAAGCCGGACCGCGTCATCGCCGCCCGGAAGGACGCACCGCTGCTGCTGGGCTACGGCCCGGGGTGAGAACTTCCTGGCCTCGGATGTGACGGCGCTGCTGCCCTACACCCGCGACGTTATCTACATGGACGATGGCGAGCTGGCGATGATCACCGCCGACGGCATCCGCATTTACGACGAGCGCCGCCGCCCCATCCAGAAGGAGCATCACCACATCGACTGGGACGTTGCCGCGGCGGAAAAGGGCGGCTACGACCACTTTATGCTCAAGGAGATATACGAGCAGCCGGCGGCGGTGCGCCGCGCCATCACGGGCCGCATCCGCGACGGACGCGTGGTACTCAGCGACCTGACCATGACCGACGGAGACATCCGGGACATCGGGCGCATCTGCATCGTGGCCTGCGGATCCAGCTACCATGTGGGCATGGTCAGCAAATATACTGGGAGCGGCTGCTGCGCCGCCCGGTGGAGGTGTGCCTGGCCTCGGAATTCCGGTACTGCGACCCCTTGGTGGACGATCATCTGGTCATTTTCATCAGCCAGTCCGGTGAGACGCTGGATTCTATGGCCGCCCTGCGCGAGGCCAAAAAGCGCGGCGCCCGGGTGCTGGGCATCGTCAATGTGGTAGGCTCCTCCATCGCCCGTGAAGCGGACGATGTGCTCTATACCTGGGCCGGTCCGGAGATCGCTGTGGCTACCACGAAGGCTTACTCCACTCAGCTGGTCCTGATGGACCTCATCGCCCTGTATCTGGGCGATCTGCTGGGTACCGTGGATTGAGAAAACAGTACGATACCATTCTTCACGAGCTGGAAGTCCTGCCGGAAAAGCTGGAACGGGTGCTGGCAAGCATCGAGGATGTGAAGTATTTCGCCTCCCGGTACTTCAACCACGATTCCATCTTCTTCATCGGCCGGAATCTGGACTACGCGACTATGAGCCATCCCTATCACGGTCTGAATGAGCTGCGGGAACTGTTCCTGAAGTTCTTCGAGACGAAAGGCCATCTGCGCCTGCCCAGCTTTCGCTGGTACCCCAGAACGACAAATCCATCCTGCTGATCAACGCCGGCATGACCCCCATGAAGCCCTGGTTCAAGGGCGAGGAGGAGCCGCCCTGCAAGCGGGTGTGCACGTGTCAAAAGTGCATCCGCACCGGTGACATCGAGAATGTGGGTAAGACCGCCCGCCACGGCACCTATTTCGAAATGCTGGGCAACTTCTCCTTTGGCGATTACTTCAAGCATGAGGCCATCGCGTGGAGCTGGGAGTTCCTCACCTCCCCTGAGTGGGTGGGGCTGGAGGCCGATCGGCTGTATCCCTCCGTGTACGAGAGCGACGACGAGGCCTTCGCCATCTGGCGGGACGAGATCGGCATTCCTGAGGACAGGATCTTCCGCTTCGGCAAGGAGGACAACTTCTGGGAGCACGGCTCCGGCCCCTGCGGCCCGTGCTCCGAGATCTATTATGACCGCGGACCGGAGTACGGCTGCGGCAAGCCCGGCTGCACCGTGGGCTGCGACTGCGACCGCTATATCGAAATTTGGAACAACGTGTTCTCCCAGTTCGACAACGACGGCCACAACAACTACACCGAACTGAAGCAGAAGAACATCGACACCGGTATGGGCCTGGAGCGGTTGGCCTGCGTGTGTCAGAACGTGGCCAGCCTGTTCGACGTGGACACGGTGATGAACATCACCCACAAGGTCAGCGAGCTGACCGGGGCGCACTACGGCGAGAGCTATCAGCGGGACGTGAGCCTGCGCGTTATCACCGACCACATCCGCTCCGCCACGTTTATGATCTGCGACGGTATCCTGCCCAGCAACGAGGGCCGGGGCTACGTGCTGCGCCGCCTGTTGCGCCGGGCCGCCCGCCACGGCAAGCTGCTGGGCGTGAACGAGCCGTTTTTGTATCAGGTGGTGGACACGGTGATACACGAGAACGAGTGGCAGTACGGCGACCTGCGGGAGAAGCAGAGCTACATCACCAAGGTCATCCGCACCGAGGAGGAGAACTTTGCCCGCACCATTGACGGCGGCATCCGCATCTACAACGAGATGCTGGCCGGCCCACAAGGAGAGAGGCGAGACCGTGTTCTCCGGCGCTGACGCCTTTAAGCTGTATGATACGTTCGGCTTCCCCATCGACCTGACGGCGGAAATGGCCGCCGAGGCGGGTATGACTGTGGATGAGGAGGCCTTCCAGGCCCTGATGACCCAGCAGAAGGAGCGTGCCCGGAAGCCCGCAAGGCGCTGGGCGATCTGGGCTGGGCCGGCGTGGAGTTCGGCAAGGACATGCCGGCCACGGAGTTCGTGGGCTACGACCACGACACGGTAGAGGGCGCGAAGGTGCTGGCTATCGTGGTGGAGGGTGAACAGGCGGAGGAGATCGTGTCCGGTATGGACGCCATGGTGGTGCTGGACAAGACCCCCTTCTACGCCGAAATGGGCGGTCAGGTGGCCGACCACGGCGTGATCACCGGCGACGGCATGGAGTTCGTGGTCAGCGATGTGCAGAAGAACAAGGGCGGCAAGTTCATGCACTACGGCAAGCTGCTCAGCGGCAGCGTGGCCGTGGGCGACAGTGTGACGGCGGCCATCGACACCGACCGCCGCGCCGCTATCCGCCGGGCCCACAGTGCCACCCATCTGCTGGACGCGGCGCTGGCGAAGGTGCTGGGCGACCACGTACACCAGGCTGGCTCTCTCGTTGAGCCGGATCGCCTGCGCTTCGACTTCACCCACTTCGAGGGCATTACGCCCCAACAGCTGGATGAGGTGGAGGATATGGTCAACGACGCTATTCTGTCCGGGCTGCTCATTACCACCGAAGAACTGCCCATCACCGAGGCTAAGGCCCGGGGCGCGGTGGCCACCTTCGGCGAAAAATATGGTCAGACCGTGCGGGTGGTGACCATGGGTGACTTCTCCATGGAGCTGTGCGGCGGCACCCATCTGGACAACACCGCTAAGGCCGGTCCCTTCCGTATTAAGAGCGAGAGTAGTGTGGCTTCCGGTGTCCGCCGTATCGAGGCCACCACCGGCAAGGACACCCTGGAGGAGATGCGCCGCAGCCGCGGGCTGCTGAACCGGGCGTCCCAGTTCTTCAAGTCCGCGCCGGAGACGCTGATGGAGCGTCTGGAGCAGCAGGCCAGCGAGATGAAGGCTCTGCGGCAGGCGCTGGAGAAATTCAAGAGCGAGGCGTCCATGGGCGAGGCCAAGCAGATTCTGGCCTCCGCCAAGACCGTGGACGGGCTGCACATCATCATCGGCACGCGGCAGGGTGTGGACGCAGCCGCACTGCGGGTCATGGGCGACTTCCTGCGGGACAAGACCCCGCTGTGGTAGGCGTGCTGGCCAGCATCGTGGGCGAGAAGGTCACGTTCCTGGCGGTGTGCGGCAAGGAGGCCGTGGCGCGGGGCGTCAAGGCCGGCGACCTGGTGAAGGACCGTGTCCGCCATCTGCGGCGGCAAGGGCGGCGGCAAGCCCGACAGCGCCATGGGCGGCGGCACGGAGCTGCTGAAGGTGGACGACGCGCTGGCGGCCGTGGACGATTTCGTGGCGGAAAAAAGCTGGGAAGTAAAACGCGCACCCCCCAAAGCCCTGCGGGCGGGGGTGACAATAGGAATTGGGAATTATCCGAAAGGAGATGCGACATGAAGAATGATTGCCTGTTCTGCGCCATCATCGACGGCGAGATCCCCAGCAATAAGGTCTACGAGGACGAGCAGTGCTACGCTTTCTACGACATCGACCCGCAGGCGCCCACCCATTTTCTGGTGGTGCCCAAGGAGCACACATCTGCTGCGCGGCGAAGATCGACGGAGACAACAGCGGTGTGGTGGCCCACTGCTTCGAGGTCATCGCCAAGATCTGTAGAGATTTGGGCGTGGATAGCTACCGTATCGTCAATAACTGCGGCGATCAGGCCGGCCAAACCGTGAAGCACCTGCACTTCCATGTGCTGGCGGGGCGGGATATGACCTGGCCTCCGGGCTAAAAAAAAAGAACCGCGTGAGCGGTTCTTTTTTTGCTTATTTTTCGCCGCGGGTCAGACTGGTGATGGCGTTTTTGGCGGCCTCCAGCCCCTCGCCGGTCTACCGGCTTTTTTCACGCCCTCCAAGCCCTCGTCCGGCGGGCCTTTTTTCAGCTCGCCCTTTACGTCCACGGCCAGGCGGCGGAAGATCTCGAGATGATCTTTTTCTTCTCCTCGTCCGCGCCGGCGTACTGCTTCAGCAGCGCCGCGCCGCCGGCCAGACCGCCGCCGCGCAGGTCGTCCAGCGTCCGCGCCTTGCCGGACAGGGACAGCACATCGAATAGCGCGTCGGTGAATTGCTCCCGCTCGGCGGGCGTCATGGAGCCGATCCACTCCCTGCAAAACGCCGTCGGACAGCTTGCCCATCTGGGAGCGCTGGCCCAGGTGGACAAACGGGTGCCCACCACGCTCCAGGACATGGGCTCGTGCTGCATGATGGAGCGGTTGGCGCTGTCGATAACGGCGTAGTCCTCGGCGTGCTCCAGCAGCACGCCCACGAT
>VOFG01003612.1_pt1 | contig 36141 bp, 69 predicted proteins | sample 5384171 | NCBI WGS metagenome assembly VOFG01 (sample SAMN12384726, study PRJNA508395) | human gut metagenome | isolation source: healthy gut F | host: Homo sapiens
TTTGATGTCGATACGCTCAGTCCTACCTACCGTCTGCTGATCGGTATTCCGGGAAAAAGTAATGCGTTTGCCATCAGTTCCAAACTCGGACTGGCAGAAAATATCATTGAAGATGCCAAAGGCCGCCTGAGTGAGCGCGACGTCAATTTCGAAGATATGCTTGCCAATCTGGAACAGAGCCGTATCACCATTGAAAAGAACAGCTGGAAATTCAGAAATACAAAGCAGAAATTGAAGATTTAAAGAAGAAACTGACCGCCAAAATGAACGTCTGGACAACAGCCGTGACGAGATCCTGCGCAAAGCCAATGAAGAAGCCGTACAGATTCTCAAAGAAGCCAAAGACCTTGCCGATGAGACCATCCGCAATTTCAACAAGTACGGACAGGGACAGGCGCCTATGTCCAAAATGGAAAAAGAACGCAGCCGTGTACGTGACAAAATGAGTGCCAGTGAAAAAGCACTCTCCATGAAGAAAAAAAAAACGGTCAACCACAAAGTACCTAAAAAGTTGCGCATCGGTGATTCCGTGCGTGTACTGTCCATGAACTTAAAGGGAACCGTGCACACACTGCCAAACGCCAAAGGGGATCTGTATGTCCAGATGGGAATCTTACGTTCCCTGGTCAACATCAAAGATCTGGTACTGATTGATGAAGATGCCTCTCCGGCGGCAAAAAAAATACGGAGGTACTTCTTTCGGAAAAATAAAAATGAGCAAAGCGGCATCCGTTTCTACAGAGATCAATCTGATTGGTATGACGGTAGACGAAGCCATTGCCCATCTGGATAAATATCTTGATGATGCCTATGTGGCTCATCTGCCATCCGTCCGTATTGTTCACGGTAAAGGAACCGGTGCTCTGCGCAATGCCGTACAGGCACATCTGAAAAAACCAGCGGTACGTGAAATCTTACCGGATGGGAGAGCCGTCTGAGGGCGGTGCCGGTGTGACCATTGCTGCTTTTGATGTTTAAATACCTATTGATTTTTTATAATAGGAGGGATTTCCATGTCCAAACAGAAAATACTGATTGTGGACGATGACAATAACATTGCAGAGCTGATTTCTCTGTATCTTACCAAGGAATGCTTTGAAACCAAAATCGTAAATGACGGGGAAGAAGCCCTGCACGCATTTGAACACTATAACCCTAACCTGATCCTTCTGGATCTGATGCTTCCGGGCATTGACGGCTATCAGGTATGCCGGGAAATCCGTACCAAAAGCAACGTTCCGATCATCATGCTTTCCGCCAAAGGCGAAATCTTTGATAAAGTACTCGGACTAGAGCTCGGTGCGGATGATTACATATTAAAGCCATTTGATTCCAAGGAACTGGTAGCACGCGTCAAAGCGGTTCTCCGCCGTTTCCAGCCTGCCAAAACCGAGTCCGTTGTAGAATTAAAATGTGTGGAATATCCGGATCTGACCGTCAATCTGTCCAATTATTCGGTCATGTACAATGGGCATCCGATTGACATGCCTCCCAAAAGAACTGGAACTGTTATATTTCCTTGCAGCTTCTCCCAACCAGGTGTTTTACCCGCGAACAGCTGCTGGATCACATCTGGGGATATGAATACATCGGGGATACCCGCACAGTAGATGTCACGTCAAACGTCTCCGGAAAAGATCAAAGACCATGAAACCTGGTCGATCGCAACTGTCTGGGGAATCGGTTACAAATTTGAGGTAAAGGATGAAAAAACACTGATCCCCAAACTCATTTTCGGCTATGTCCTGTTTGTGGCTCTCGGCTTTATCATCCTGTGTACGTTCACACAGCATGCGATCACGCATTATGCCGAAAACCGGGAGGCACAGCAGCTATACCGGGAATCTGTACAGATTGCATCTGGTTATGCTGACAATTATAATAAATACAGTTTTCGTTGCAGGATTTTCAAAAACAGATGCAAAGTCTTGGCGAATATCTTTCTGCCCAAATCTGGATCATGGACAATCAGGGAAATATTATTTTTTTGATTCTACCGATGAATCCGTCGGCAAAAGATGCAACAAATGCCAATTATAAAACGCTCAAAGGTTTCAACACTTCCGACTTTGGCAACCGTTATTATATGACCGGTAACTTTTACGGATCGTTTTCGAAAAAAACCTTACGGTATTTTCTCCGATCACCAGCAATTACCGGATTCACAGTTATGTCATGATCCATAAGACCGTGTCCTCCATCACACAGAATGCAAACGGTTTTATGAACATTGTTTTTATACCATTGAATTTGTTTTTCTGACAGCACTGTTCCTCCTTTTGCTGTTTGCACATGGATTTTACCGTCCACTGCATCGGCTGACAATCGTCTCCGAGTTATGCCAAAGGAAATTTTGAACCGCGCACACAGATCCACCGGAACGATGAACTGGGATATCTTGCCAACACCATGGATTATATGGCGAATGAACTGGACACACTCGAAGAAGACCAGAAAGTTTATCTCGAATGTTCCACGATTTCCGTTCTCCGCTGACATCAATCAAAGGATATATCGAAGCCATGTTAGACGGAACCATTCCACCGGAGCTACCCAAGAATAGATATCTGAACATCATCCTGTTTGAAACCGAACGTCTGACCAAACTGACACAGGGAATTCTGGATCTGAACCGTTTTGGACAGCACCGGGGTATGATGCTTGACCTTACAGATTTCGATATCAACCGGATGATAAAGACGACCATCCTCACCTTTGATGGAACCTGTTCTGCCAAAGGGCTTTCCTTTGATCTTGTCTTAACAGGACAAAAGTTATATGTTCACGGTGATATGAGCAAAATCAGCGGGTTCTCTATAACCTGATCGACAATGCCACAAAGTTTTCCCACAATGATGCATCAATCAAAGATTGAAACAAGCATCAAAAATGAAAAAAGTTCTTATTTCCGTGAAAGATTCCGGAATCGGAATTCCTGCAGAAAGTATCAAAAAATCTGGGACCGCTTTTTATAAAACAATATTTCCGGGAAAAGTAAAGCAGGGGAACGGCCTGGACTTGCTATTGTAAAGAAAATTATTCAGGCACACAATGAACATATCAACGTCATCAGCACCGAAGGGAGTAGGAACAGAGTTCATCTTTACCCTGCCACTCGCAAAAAAAAAGTACAGTCATAACTGACCGTACTTCTTTTTTCAGTCAATGGTAAGTTCCTGATCCTTCCGGTCATACACTGCGATACATCTTTGTATCTATGCTTTCCCTTATCCAGAGACCATTTATTTTCTTCTTCCATGGCATCTTCCCCAGCAGATCCGTTTCAAACCGATACCCTTCCGTTGTCACAGCCCGCAGATAGATACGCAGTTGTTTCCGAGGGGTTTGTCCTTCCTGTGCCTGCGTCTGTTCTACGTCTTCTTTCTGCTGCTGTGGCTTCTCATATACCATCCTGCAGGTAACGGTACCGGAACCTGAATCAACGGTAGATCCTTCCGAATCCTCCTCCACTGCCTGTTCCGTCGTCACCAGATCCTTATCGTCCTTTGATGACTCCTGTTTTCCTCTAGCAGATTCTGCATCAGATCCTGCGTCCAGATTTTCCTCTCCATCCAGGGATGCTGCTATTTCAAAACTTTTAAAATGATACATCGCAACATTATCAAGCGTATAGGTACACTTTCCTTTCAGAGAAAGTTTTTCCGTCCTTTAATGCCGGCGTTCCATCTAACGTTCCCGATAAAACCTGATCAAATTTTCCGCTGACACCATCAAAGTCTTCCACCACTTCCGTTGTCTTCTTTTTCCGTTTGCAAGAAGGAACGTGACATTTCCGTTGAATGTTTTGTTAAGCGGAAGTGTGATATTTCCTTTGAACATGTAACCGTCTGCTTTCAGCGGACATTCCGTTGTTCCGAAATAGATGCTCATCGTTGTATTATCGGTATACTCTTTCGGAATCACGGAAACTTCCACCTTATACTCGTGACGGGCAAAATCCATATCCTTTACTTCTATGGAATAATCCTCGACCATACTGGCCTCTTCTTCGAGTGTTTTTCAATGCTTGACTGCATTCCTCCTACATCCGAAAGAATGATGTTGGTCGTATCAGATAGGCAAGCTGGTTGGTCAGCTCACTGACTTTGCCATACATCAGAATTCCAAACACCAAAAAGCAAGATAAGGATCAGTACAATGAGTATTTTTTTCCAGTTTGCTTTCCATTTTTCATAGAAATTATTCTTCGCTATCCTCACGCTTTACGATCGCAATACCAAGTTCTTCTAACTGTTTCTCATCCACAGAACCCGGTGCCTCAGACATCAGATCGGAAGCATCCTTTACCTTCGGGAATGCAATCACGTCACGGATAGAATCTGCATGTACCATGTGCATAATCATACGGTCTACACCGTAAGCCAGTCCTGCGTGTGGCGGCACACCATAGGAGAATGCATCCAGAAGGAATCCAAACTGCTCATGTGCGCGCTCGGCTTGGTAAATCCAAGCACCTCAAACATCTTTTCCTGAATGTCATCTGATGAATACGGACAGAACGCCGCCAAGTTCGGTACCGTTTAATACGATATCGTATGCCTTTGCGCGGACAGCACCCGGATCGCTGTCGATCTTATCCCAGTCCTCTTCCATCGGCATGGTAAATGGATGATGCATTGCCATAAAACGGTTCTCTTCATCGGACCACTCCAGAAGTGGGAATTCTGTTACCCACAGAAAATTGTACTTGTTCTCATCGATCAGTCCAAGTTCTTCTCCAAGCTGTAAACGAAGTGCGCCCAGTACGTTCCATACGATCTTATTTTTATCTGCTGCAAACAAAAGCAGATCGCCCGGCTTGCCGTTCATCTTTGCAACAAGTGCGTTTAACTCGTCTTCTGTCATAAACTTTGCGAAAGAAGACTTGTAAGTGCCATCTTCGTTAATGCACAGATAAGCAAGTCCCTTGGCACCGCAGCCCTTTGCATGCTCCACCAGCTTGTCAATTTTCTTACGCGGCATATGTCCCTGTCCCTCGACATTGATACCACGGACAGAACCACCGTTTTCCAGTGCACCGGTAAATACACCGAATCCACAGCCCTTTACTGTCTCGGATACATCGACCAGTTCCATGCCAAAACGGGTGTCCGGCTTGTCGGAACCGAAACGGTCCATGGCTTCCTGCCACGGCATACGCTGTAGCGGAATCTGCACGTCCACACCGATGGCTTCCTTAAATACAAATTTTAACAGACGCTCGTTGACATCAATGACATCGTCGATATCAACAAAGGAAAGCTCCATATCTGCCTGTGTAAACTCCGGCTGACGGTCTGCACGCAGATCCTCGTCACGGAAGCAGCGGGCGATCTGGAAATACCGGTCATAGCCGGATGCCATCAGAAGCTGCTTGAACAGCTGCGGAGACTGTGGCAGTGCATAGAAATTTCCCGGATGCACACGGCTTGGCACAAGATAATCCCTGGCACCTTCCGGTGTAGACTTGCACAGGATCGGAGTCTCGATCTCTAAAAATCCCTCGTTTGCCATAAACTGACGCATCAGTCCGAGCACACGGCTTTTCAGCATTAAGTTTTTGAATGTCCGGTCTGCGCAGATCCAGATAACGGTATTTCAGACGAATATCTTCCTTGGTCTGGCTGTTCTCCTCAATTGCAAACGGAGGTGTCTGTGACTCAGATAAAATGCGAAGGCTGGTTGCGATCACTTCGATATCTCCGGTCTTTAAGTTTTCATTGACTGCTGCAGAACGCTTCTGTACCGTTCCTTCAACAGCCACTACATATTCACTTCTTAAAGTTCCTGCCTTTGCAAATCCCTCTGCTCCGACACTCTCCTCATCAAACACGATCTGTAACAGACCACTTCTGTCACGCAGGTCGATAAAATCAGACTTCCTAAATTTCTTCTCTTCTGTACCCAGCCCATAATGGTTACTTTTTCACCGATGTTGGCACTGCTTATCTCGGTACATCTGTGGCTTCTGTGCAAGCCTTTCATTGATTCTGCCATGATTGTCTCCTTTATACTCTCCTTATTCTATTTGTTAAAAACTCCTCAAATTCTTCGTATCCTTCTTTGGAAAGCTGCTCTTTCTGAATTTCTTGTTCTTGTTCATGCGGACAACCAATACCTGCTGTCCGTTCTCGCGGGCTTCTTTTGCCTGTTTCATCACATCCACAAGTTTCTCTTCCGGATACTTCTTTTCTACTAAGTAAGCAACTCTCTTCGGACGCTCCGGAATTTTGAACCCGCTCTCCATCAGAAGAAGGATGATACGCTCAAATCCGATGGAAAATCCACATGCCGGCACATCCTGTCCGGTAAATTTTCCAACCATCTTATCATAACGTCCACCGCCGCCACAGGCTGCGCCAAGCTCCGGCATTGCGATCTCAAAAATGGTTCCGGTATAGTAGCTCATGCCGCGCACGAGTGTCGGATCAAAAACCAGTGTAAACTCTGCATTCTTTGTCGCATTGACTGCCGTTGCGATCTCTGTCAGACTGTCCGCCACTTCCTGATCCAGGAAATCTCCCAGCTTGTCCTTTAAGAATGCCACACCTTCCGCAACATCCTTGCGGTCTTTTAATAACTCAAACAGCTCTAAGTATTTGTCAATCGACTCTTTTGCATAGCCTTCTTCCTCGAGTTCTGCTGCCACACCTTCGAGACCGATCTTGTCCATCTTATCGAGGGTGATGAAAATACGCTGTCGTAATCCTTCTCTTCAAATCCGCTGTATGCTGCCATTGCCTTTAAAATCCGGCGCTCATTGATGTGGATCTCAAAATTCTTAAATCCGAGTCTGCCGATGGTGGTGGTTGTCGCAGTGATCAGCTCAATCTCTGCAAGATTACTCGGCTCACCTAAAATATCAATATCGCACTGGGTAAACTGACGGTAACGTCCACGCTGCGGACGGTCGGCTCTCCACACGCTTCCAATCTGCAATGCCTTAAACGGTGTCGGCAGATCATTGGCATGGTTTGCATAGAAACGGGAAAGTGGAACGGTCAGATCGTAACGCATACCGAAATCGACCACATCCGCCTCTTCTTTTGCGGTCTCGAGATTTAACTTCTCGCCACGCTTTAATACTTTAAAGATCAGTTTCTCGTTCTCGCCGCCCTGCTTGTTGGAAAGGTTTGCAATATTTTCCATGCATGGGGTTTCAATCGGCGTAAATCCAAAGCTGCGATAGGTATCTTTGATCACGCTCGTCACATAATCACGGATTTCCATCTCTGCAGGTAATATATCTTTCATGCCGTTGACCGGCTTTTTGCTCAGTGCCATTTGATTTCCTCCATTTTTTTCTCTTTTTATCCAGCATTTATTATACGTTTCGGGCCTGATACGTCAGGATTGTTGCAAAATGCTTTTTCAATCAGACAACTGTGTGTTACAAGTTTACCTCTGAACAGTAACAGATCGTCCAAGAAAATGTCCGCACCCTCCCGTCACGAAATTGATCTGTTTCATCAGTTACTTTCTGATTATATTTTAAGGCAGATGTAAATGTTTCCATTTCACATCTGCCTTAATGCCGTTAATACGCATTTATTTTAATTCATCTTCCAGCAATAATGCCGCATCCTTTACACAGTCAATGCATTCTCTCCTGACAACCCCATCCGCAATACCTTTGAGTTCTTTACAGATAACGGTACCATTCTGTTCTTTGAATCTGCTGATGATTCGTCTTGCACTCTGCATTGTTTTCTGCGGATTTTTTATTGATCATACCCAATACATTTACTGCTCCGATGATTGCTCCGCATGTTGCTTCCATACTGCCACCCATGCCTACTGCAAATCCCTGTGTAAGATTTTTGACTGTTTCTTCATCCAACCCTGCCTGTTCGCAATACGTACATGCCACAGCCTGCGCACAGTTATAACCACACATTTTTCTTTGAACTGCCTCTTTTACTTTTTGATTCCATCTTTTTCTTTCCTTTTCTTTTTGTAATTAGGAAGGGGATTTCATCCAGCTATTTTTCTGAGAACAACTGCTGCTTGCGCGTCATCTCATCAATCCTCTTCATATACAGCCCGACATCTTTGACATTCTCACACCGCTCGATCCGGTGTGTGCCATCCGCATTCGGCTGCGGCCATACCCGTTTGGTAGATGCCCCTGCGCCACAGGCAACGATTGTCTGGCGTTCCTCCATGATTAACACGTTATACACCCCTGCCTTGCCCGGCTTGGCATATCCCACGTTTTCCATATTTCCCGCCATTCCTTTCTGACGGTACAGATAATACGGAGAGAGTCCCATCTGATGACAGTATTCGGCACACAGATCCATGTGCTCCTGCGTATTGACCATCATCATGCTCTCATAGCGGTCTTTGAAAATGTTTAACCGTGCCGCACGCTTGATGGCAAGTGAATGGATCGTGATATTATCCGGATCGAGTTCTTTTAAAATCTCCATCGTATTTCGCACATCCGTCCAGTGTCTCTTCCGGAAGTCCCATGATCAGATCCATGTTGATATTGTCAAACCCGAGTTCTCTTGCCATGTGAAAACTTTCTATCGTCTGTTCGACCGTATGATGGCGTCCGATCAGATCGAGCGTTTTCTGCTTCATGGTCTGCGGATTGATGGATATACGGCTAATGCCATTCTTTCGCAGCACCAGAAGTTTTTCTTCCGTGATGGAATCCGGCCGTCCTGCTTCCACCGTAAATTCCAGACAATCTCCCAGATCAAAACTGCACCTGATCTTGCGGATCAGACGATCCAGCTGGTATGGCTCAAGTGTGGTCGGTGTCCCTCCCCCGATATAGATCGAGTTCAGTTTGCGATGATAATTCTTTGCGGCAACATAATCCAGTTCCTTTTCCAGTGCGTCCAGATATGCGTCAACCTGTGTTTTCCAGGCAGTCAGCGGATAGGAAGTAAACGAACAGTACAGACAGGTGCTCGGGCAAAACGGTATGCCGATATACAGACTATATCCATTCTTATAATCCAGCCGGGAAAGCAATGCCCGCTCACGCTCTGCAATCGCAATCGACAGATTGATTTTCTCATCGGATGCCAGATAGGTCCGTTTCATATAAGAAGCAATCTCTTCTTTTGTTTTTCCCTCGTCAAGCATCTGCATCGGAATCTTCGTCGGACGGATACCGGTCAGTGTGCCCCATGGCAGCGGCTGTCCCGTCTCTTCCTCCAACAGGCGGTACAGATGTTCCTTCAATGCATTCTTTGTCTCTGTACGATTGGAAAAATCCACCGCAAAGGTACGCAGTGCCGGACCATCCGGCGCGTCATCCCAGGCGATGGAAATTCTGTCATCCGCATAATCAATCGAAAAATGGGAACTCCCCGCTTCTTCCTGCTCCGCAGAATGATTGGTACACGCCACATTTTTTTCGTCCGCATGCGCTTCCTTCGTATAGTAAAGCTCCACATCTTCCTTCGGGAAAAACGCTTTAATCAGCGAATGAATATCATATTCAAATTCTGTTCTGTTTAATGTTACAGTAATCATAAGTATGGATTGTACATCCTCTCGTTTTCAATGGTCGTTACATCGTTGTGTCCCGGATAAACGGTCGTGGGTCCGGCAGTGTCATCAGCTTTTTCCTTGATGGAACGAATGATATCAGACATGCTTCCGCCCGGAAAATCGGTACGTCCTACCGATGTGCAAAACAGTGTATCTCCGGAAAATACCACCTTTTCGTATGGGAAATAGTAACAGCATCCCCCCGGTGTATGTCCCGGTGTGTACAGTACCCGGATATGAAATCCTGCCAGATCCAGTTCCTGCTCATCCTTTAAATATATGTCCGCATGGAACACGTGGTGTTCCCCTGTCATGTGGCATAAATTCATCTCTTCCTTTTCCAGCGTTTCTTTTTCCGTCTCATAGGCATAGACCGGAATCGAAAATTCTTTTGCCAGATCTGCTGCACCGGTTGCATGGTCAAAATGTCCATGTGTCAGCAGAATTGCCACCGGTGTACATCCTTCCTGACGCACACGCTCCGCCAGCTGCTTGGGACTGTAGCCCGGATCAATAATGATCAGTTCTTTTGTCTCATCATTGATTGCAAAATAGCAGTTGGTCTGTACCTACCTACCACATAGTGATTTATTTTTAATTTTGCCATTCTCTTCCTCCTGTCGGCGCAACCTTAGCCGGTCGTCCGCTCCACATCCATCACGCTCTCAATCTGTCGGATCTTTTCCACAATTTTTGTGATCTGTCCCCTGCCTTTTGTCTGAAGGCCACATCAATTGTTGCGATCCCCTGCTTGCTGGTCTTCGAGTGAATCCCGGAAATATTGATCTCCGCCTCTGTAAATACTTTGGTAATATCCACAAGAAGTCCGGAACGGTCGTGACAGAAAATCTTGATTTCCGCATGATACTCGCCAAACTGTTCTTTGTCTGCACCCTCCTGCCACTCAGCTTCAATCAGGCGCACACGCTCCATATCGGACAAATGCAGAATATTGACACAGTCGGTACGGTGGATCGACACACCACGTCCGCGGGTGACCACAATCTCATCTCCCGGAACCGGGCTACAGCACTTACTGAAATGCACAGCCACATCATAAAGTCCCTTGACCACAATTCCGCTCTTGGAATGCTTTGGCATATCCTCCTGCTTATTCTCCCCAACAGCCGCAAGCACTTCCTGATCTGTCAGCGTAATCGGATGATCCTTGCGGTATTCATCGTACATACGGTTTACAATCTGGCTTTCTTTCAATCCTCCGTGTCCAATGGTCGCCAGACAGGAATTCCAGTCGTGGAAACCATATTTTCTCAGCACTTTCTCCTGGTATTCCGGCTTGTTGATGTCTGCAAAGTTGATTCCCTTCGCCTTGGCAGGAATTGTTAAAGTTCCTTGCCGCGCGAATATTTTCTTCCTTCCGCTCACTGCGGAACCACTGGTTGATCTTATTCTTCGCCTGGGTGCTCTTTACGATGTTCAGCCAGTCACGGCTTGGTCCCTTGGAGTTCTGTGAAGTGATAATCTCAATCCGGTCGCCGTTCTGAATGACATAATCGATCGGAACCAGCTTTCCGTTGGCTTTTGCACCGATCATTTTGTTGCCGACCGCAGAGTGAATGCTGTACGCAAAATCAATCGGTGTCGACCCGTTCGGCAGGTTCTTGACATCGCCGGTCGGTGTAAAGCAGAATACCGTGTCCGAAAAAAGATCCAGATCACTCTTTAAAAGACTCATGAACTCCTTGTTATCAGACATGTCGCGCTGCCACTCCAAAATCTGGCGCAGCCAGCTTAACTTCTCCTCCTCCGTGACGGTCATCGGCACTGCCGCGCCGCCGTTGTTGCTCGCTTCCTTATATTTCCAGTGCGCCGCAATACCGTATTCCGCTGTCCGGTGCATCTCATAGGTACGGATCTGGATCTCAAACGGCTGTCCGGTCGGTCCGATTAACGTCGTGTGAAGCGACTGGTACATGTTCGGCTTCGGCATCGCGATATAATCCTTAAAACGGCCCGGGATCGGCTTGTACATCTCGTGAATCATACCAAGCGCCGCATAGCAGTCCTTGACGGAATCCACGATGATGCGGATGGCGAACAGATCATAGATCTGGTCGAGCGTTTTATCCTGATTCACCATCTTCTTATAAATGCTAAAAAAAATGCTTCGCGCGTCCCTCAATCTCTGCCACGATTCCCGCCGCCTTGATATGCGCGCGCACTTCCTCCACGAGCGACTGCACGTAGTCGTCGCGCACACTCTTGCGCTGGTCAATCTGACGCACAAGGTCGTAGTATGCCTCCGGCTCCAGATACTTTAACGAGAGATCGTCAAGTTCAATCTTGATCTTTGAAATACCGAGCCGCTGTGCAATCGGGCAGTAGATCTCCTGCGTCTCACGCGCGATGCGGATCTGTGCCTCCTTGGACTGGTACTTTAAGGTACGCATATTGTGAAGCCGGTCTGCAAGCTTGATTAAGATAACCCGGATATCCTTTGCCATGGCAAGGAACATCTTGCGCAGATTCTCTGCCTGCATCTCTAAGCGCTCCGCAGAGCGATCCTTCTGATCGTGATTATGGCTGTTGATTCATCATCCACTTCCTCAAAACCTTCAATCACCATCCAGGCGCCCGCATAACTCTGTTCCGGAAATGCCGGATCTGCATAGGCAGCCACCGCCATATGCGCACGGACTGCCGCCTGAATCCCGGCATCTGTCGGCGTAATCAGGAGGACTTCCTCTGCATGAAGTTTCCACACAGCAAGCGCTTCTTCCGTTATGTTTTCCACCGGAAATACCGGAAAGTCTGTGGACAATTGCAGAGGATTCCATTCTTTCTGTTGATAGACCAGTGCCTTTAATTTCATCCTGTCAAAAAAGGCAGACTCTTTCGAATCTGCCTCTCCTTTCTAAATATTACACGGTTTCCGGTTCCGGATATTCTTCCCCGAAGGTATCCACAACAACTGTTTTCATCACCTGATCTTCCAGCGGACGATCACTGTAATCGGTAGCGGTCTCTGCAATGGCATCTACCACATCCTGTCCCTCGATAATCTTGCCGAACGCTGCATATCGCCATCAGATGCGGAGCGTCTTTGTGCATGATAAAGAACTGGCTTCCTGCGGAATCCGGCATCATGGAACGTGCCATGGAAAGCACGCCTGCGGTGTGGCGCAGATCATTTTGACACCATTCTGTGCAAATTCTCCTTAATTCCATATCCAGGGCCGCCCATACCGGTTCCTTCCGGATCTCCTCCCTGAATCATGAATCCTTTGATGACACGGTGGAAAATCAGTCCGTCATAAAATCCCTTTTTTACCAGACTGATAAAGTTATTTACAGTATTTGGTGCAACTTCCGGATACAGCTCTGCCTTCATCACTTTGCCGTCCGCCATTGTAAATGTAACTACTGGATTTGCCATAATATTTGTTTCCTCTTCTTTCTTATATAAATTTATTTATTCTTTGGTCAGTGCCTCAACAACTTTTGGAAATTCCATAAAATGAGAAGCCTTAACCAGTACGGTATCTCCTTCTTTTACATATGCCAGAAGTTCTTCCGTCATCTCTTCACGGGTTTTCTTATAATGTACCTCACACTCTGGATTTGCTTTTGCCTCGCTGGCATATTCCTCCGCAAGTGTACCCGCACAGAACAATGCATCAATCCCGGAAGCTGCAACTGCCTTTCCGATACTTCTGTGAAGTTCCTTTTCCTCTGCTCCAAGTTCGCCCATATCGCCAAGCACCGCAATCCGTCTGCCCGACGTATGTGCCAGCACATCGATAGATGCTTTCATGGATACCGGATTTGCATTGTAACAGTCATCGATCACGGTCATTCCCTTTACATGCAGCAGATTGTGCGCCCGGCAATGGTCTGCACAGATGCAATGCCCTGTGCAATCTCCCGGATGGAAAGTCCCAGCTGCAGTCCGACCGCAGTTCCTGCCAGCGCATTGTATACATTATGTTCACCCGGAATCGGAATCTTCGCATCGAAATCGCCCTGTGGCGTATGGATCTTTGCACACATTCCTTCTGAGTCCATGATTTTCAATGTCTGTCGCATAAATATCTTTTTGATATCAAATGCGGAATCCGCCCCCACTCCATAAAAAATTACCGGTTTTCCGTTTACCTCTTTTTTTCGTAGAAAGCTTATCATCATCTCCATTTAAAATTACGGTTCCATCGACCTGCAGATGGTCAAACATTTCTGTCTTTGCCTGCAGAATTCCGTCTCTTGTACCAAGATTTTCCAGATGGCACAAACCAATATTTGTGATCACTCCGATATCCGGCCGTGCCATCGCTGCCAGACGGTGCATCTCTCCAAAATCGGAAATTCCCATTTCCAGTACCGCGACTTCGTGTTTTGCGCGAATCTTAAAATAGTGAGCGGAAGTCCGATCTCATTGTTAAAGTTTCCCTCTGTCTTAAGCACTTTATACCGCTGTTCCAAAACGGAAGCTATCATTTCCTTGGTGCTTGTTTTTCCGACACTTCCCGTAATTCCAACCACTTTACAGGATAACTGTGTCCGGTAAAAGCTGCAATTTTTTTCATCGCTTCTGTTGTGGAACTTACCAGAATATAGGGTCCCGTCTCTTCCGGCAGTGCATGATCCGAAAGCACTACCAGTGCTCCCTTTTCAAATACCTGCGGGATAAAATCATGACCATCCACACGTGCCCCTTTGATCGGAATAAACAGATAATCTTTTTTGTACCTGGCGACTGTCGGTCACTGCTCCGGCAATTTCCTTCGTAACCAGGTCCCGGTCCCCGACAAACGTCCCCTCACATCCCGCTGCAATATTTTCAATTGTCATCCCCGGCATTTTATTTTCCAGTTCGTTTTTATAAAAACATCCAAACATGATTATCCCTCATACCTTTTTCATGGAAATGGCAATCAGCTTCTCGCACAGCTCATTGAAATTGATTCCAATGACAGCAGCTTCCTGTGGCAGCAGACTTGTCGGTGTCATCCCCGGCAGAGTGTTTGCCTCCAGACAATACATATGATTATTTTCATCCAGCAGGAAATCTGAACGGGAATAGGTATCCAGTCCAATTACTTCGGCTACCTGCTCTGCATATTTACGCATCTGCGCAGAAACCTCCTCGGGCAGATCCGCCGGACAGGTCTCTACCGCACTGCCCGCTTTGTATTTATTCTTGTAATCGTAGAAGCCCTGAATCGGCGCAATCTCAATGACCGGAAGTGCCTTTCCTTCAATCACACCAACTGAGAACTCACGTCCCTTGACATATTCCTCAATGACCAGCTCATCTTCCCAGTGAAACGCTTCATCGAGTGCTTTCTTAAACTCTGCTGCATCCCTGACAATCGTCACGCCGATACTGGACCCTCCGCAGCATGGCTTTACAACACACGGAAGTGTCAGCGGAAGCTTTGTCACATCATCCTCACGATTCTCTTTTTTCATGGCAATGCCTCTCGGTGCAGGAATTCCCGCACTTGCAAACAGCTGTTTTGCCATACCTTTATTCATGGCAATCGCGCTGCTCAAATAATCACTTCCGGTATATTTTACACCAAGCAGATCAAAAAGCTGCCTGTAGCTTTCCGTTCTCTCCGTTTTCTCCGTGCAGTGCCATAAACACGATATCTGCCATCTGGCACATACGGATTACATTCGGTCCGAAAAAGCATGGGGACTGATCCTTTCTGGAAGCTTTTACGGCTGCCAGATCGGTGCTACCTCCGGGATGTCATCTACTTTTACGCTGATTTCATCCGCACGGTCAAAAATTCCGTCCAGATTTTCCTCTTTATCACTGTAACCCATGAACACATCCAGCAAGATCACCCGGTGTCCATTTTCTTTTAATACAGAAGCAACCATGCTTCCTGTCTTAAATGACACATCCCGCTCTGTGCTGAGCCCACCTGCTAATACTATGATATCCATGATCTGTTTTCCTCTTTTCCATTAATAATAATCCTTCGGATACCGGAACCTTTTTATTTTCCGGCATCAGACCTTTTGTATCATTATATACGTTTGCCCCTGACTAACACAAGATATTATTTTCTTTTAGACACTTTTTAACAATATCCAGCACTTCTTGTACAGAAAAAAAGAGACTGCTCAGCACTACAGTCTCCTTTTGCACAAACTCCGGTAGGATTCCCCTTTATTCTATTGCTGCCGGCAAAGCCGCTGCCCTGCGATTCTGTTCCATTTTCCGCACCAGCTCTGCCATGTATTCGAAAAACTTTCTCTCCAGATAGTTTTTCTCTGTGAGATAACTCCCATATTGATACAAAACATTTTTTAATTCTTCGGTTTCCGATAACTCCACTTCAAAAAATAAACTGCCTTAACAGCTGCATGCGCTCGTCCTCTATGGAAAGAAGCCAGCTGGCAACCAGTTCTAAAAAATCTTCCCGCTCTATGAGGAACTGCACGTAGCGCCCAATTTTATTTTCTGTATAAATTTTCTTCTTCTCCTTTTTTCTTTTGTTTTCCTACCCGAATTTGTATCAAAAACCAACCCCCAATGTCAGTTTCTATATGTAATCATATCTTATTACATATTTGATGTAAAGACGCGATTCGCGTATGCTTTTTACACAAATTATTACTGTATAAATAATGCATTTTACAAAAAAAAGGGCATCCAATGGATGCCCTCCGGTTTCTATGAACTAGCACTCCGGCTCGATCAGACCAAATGTATTTCCTTTTCTCTTGTATACGACATTGACCTCGTCTGTCTCTGCATTGCGGAATACGAAGAAATCGTGTCCGGTCAGTTCCATCTGCACACATGCATCCTCCGGATACATTGGCTTCATACCAAATCTCTTGGTACGCACGATCTTGATCTCCTCATCCTCATCTGCATCACTGTCAATAAATGCCTCGCTGAAATTTTCTGCTACATTCATCTTCTTGGACGCAAGTTTGGTACGATATTTTTAAGCTGACGCTCGATAACCTCCTCAACCAAGTCGATAGATACATACATATCATTGCTGCTCTGCTCTGAACGAATCACATGTCCCTTAATCGGAATCGTTACCTCAATCTTCTGGCGCTCCTTCTCCACGCTTAATGTATCAAATACATTGGTATCCGGTGCGAAAAACTTCTCCAGTTTGGAAAGCTTCTCCTCTACCGCTGCCTTTTAATCCCTCTGTCAGTTCGATATTTCTTCCGGTAATTGTAATTCTCATGATGCCCAACCCCTTTGCTGTGTATTTGATACAAGAAGTATCATGGTTTCATTATATCATAAGTACCAAAAAAGCAACGAGTTTTATAAAATTTTATGCATATTTTATATTTTTATTGCAAATATCCATCCTTAACGATATCTGAAAGCTTCTCTGTCGGAACCGAAAATTCTACCAGCCCCATATATCCAGGAGCCACCTCATACTTATCAAAGACAAACGTTAACTCTCCATTGTCGCTGATATAAAAATTCGCATCATCCTTAATCTGCTTAAAATCCCATTCCGGTTGATCATCGTCCAGAAAATATGTCTTACTGCTGTCCTTTTCATCTGGGCACGCATCTGTTCTTTTATACTGTCAGAAATACGCTTTTATAATCACTTCCCTCGTGGAATAAATCTTTCAGTGTAATCATCTTTCCGGTCTTCTTGTCAATATTGTATATCTTTGTAAAACTGTCCGAACCTCCCATGGCAATAACCGTATCCACGCGAAGACTAAACAGCCGCTCATTGTTTGTGACAATCCGGTAATCCGAAGTGATTTCCTCATGTCCTTCCTCTCCGTCACTGACAGCTGCCACATCTTTCTTGTACATCTGAATGATTTTGTCCAGATATCCGGATACCGCTGCATTTAACTCCTTTGATTCTCTGGTCAGTGGTTTTCCATCTGTTCCTATGACTTTTACTTCCGGCACCTTGACTGTTGCTTCCATCTGCTTTTTTTCCTGCTTATCCGAATACGTGGTAAAATTCACGATTTTAACAATCGCACCAAATACTGGCACCTGTTCCATTGCATTAGCCACTGTTGGACTGACATTGACACTGATGACCAGCACTGCAACTGCTGCCGCCACTGCTTCTGCCACGCGGACAAACGGAAGCAGGTGACCTTTCTTTTGATTCCGTTCACTTTTTTCCGGCAAACGCTTTGCCGGATTCTTTTTTTCTCCACACGCATCCTTTTTGCCGCGTTCCATGCTTTGCAGCACACGATCTTTTAATTCCGCCGGCACCTGAATGTTATCATATGCCTCTTTGATATCATCTAATCTGCTCATACCATCTCCGCCTCCACTTTTCCCCTTAATTTTTTCAGGCCGCGATAAAGCATTGATTTCACCGTATTCGGATTTTCATGCAGACAATCCGCAATTTCGCGGATTGTCCACTCTTCAAAAACTTTCAGCATGATCACCTTACGCTCTTTTTCCTCGAGCGTATCAAGCGCAGCCATGATATCCGTGTCCTCATAGCGATCCTCCTGTCCTTCCTCCTGAACCTGATCATCGCTCACGAACCTTGACTGACGCCGGGTTGCATCTACCGCCGTGTTAATCACAATACGCCACAGCCATGTTTTGATATATTTTTTTCTCTTTGATCTGACTGGCATTTTTCATAGCTTTGTATACGCTCTCCTGCACAACGTCCATAGCGTCCTGCTCATTTTTCACGTATGAAAATGCAAGCCGGTAAAGCTTTTCATAAGAAGCCAGGATTTCCTGTTCGACAGCTTTACTTATATCCGGATATTTCATGCTCTCTTTTGCCCCTTTCTATTTATTAGACGTTCGGATGCCCGGAAAAGTTTCAGATTATCTTCTTAAATTACAAATTAAAGTGCAAAAATGCTTTACCAATTTACACACATATGTTTTAATAAAATAAATCTATATGGAAGGGTGTTTTTATATCATTTTATGAAACTATGCTTTTGCAACAGAAACAGCTGCAGCAAAAGCTGACAGACATTCAAAAACAGTTACAACAGCTTCCCGAAGGGAAACTGATCTGCACCAGATGTGGTAATCGAACCAAATGGTATCGCAGTGATGGACATACCAAAACCTATATTCCCAAAGACCAGAAACCTTATGCCTCTCAGCTCGCTATCCGACGTTATCTTCTGGAAAAACAAAAGGAATATCAAAAAAATTTAGATGCTTTAGCTTATTATTTCCGTCACAGTTATAACAGCGGCAAAGCAGAACAATTACTCACTTATGATAGTGCTTATCATTCACTGCTGGCAGAACATTTTCAGCCAGTATCCCAGGAACTTCAAACCTGGGAATCATCTCCATATAACAAAAACAAAAATTATCCGGAACAATTAAAACATAAAACATGTAAAAATGAATTTATGCGTTCCAAATCAGAAGCTATGATTGCCATGAGCCTGTATGTGCAAAAAATTCCTTATCGCTATGAGTGTGAATTAAAGCTCGGCAGTATTACTTTTTCCCGATTTTACGATTCGTCACCCTGAAACCGGAGAAATATTTTATTGGGAACACTTTGGAATGATGGATACACCCGAGTATGTGAAAAATGCATCAGATAAAATTTCTTTGTATATGAAATATGGAATTTATCCAAATGATAAACTGCTTGTGTCCTATGAAACACAAAAGCAGCCGCTTTTCCACTGAGCAGATCCAGCGACTATTACAATTTCATTTTGACTGCCAGTTCCAATAACAAATTATTTCTGAACTTACTGTTCTCATGGAGCCATGTCAATAGCGACTGAAAATCGGTAATTCATTTCTATCTTTTGCAACATTATCTTTATTTGCAAGCACGCTGGTATCTATAGTAAAAAAATTACCTGCTCAGGTGACATTTTTCCTTATTTCACGCTTCAGGTTAGATATTTGTCACCTATAGTCTAAAATCACGTCAAAAGATACCGCTTTTCGTCCAAAAGCGGTATCTTTTCTGAATTTTTTTTTAATATAGAGACCAAACGGTATCCTGCTCATCAATTTTTTACTATAGAGACCACCGTGGTATCTTTTCTCATGTTTTTACTTCTATAGAGACCGCCGTGGTATCTTTTTCATGTTTTTGCTTCTATAGAGACTACCGTGGTATCCTTTTCATGTTTTACTTCTATAGAAACCACCATGGTATCCCTTTTCCATGTTTTTTCTTCTATAAGAGACCACGCAATATCTTACATCATATTTCTGCCTATAGAAACCATGTCTCTAGCTTTCCAGCTCCTCAAGCTGCTGGGAAAGTTCCTCCCAGTTTTCCATATCCGCCATGATTTCTTCCTCCAGCGCATCGATTTCGCCCTGAATCTCTGTCAGCTTGGAATAGCTGGACTGATATTCCGGCCGCAGCAGTTCCTGTTTTAAAGCGTCCAGCTTCTCCTCTTTGACTGCCAGCTCTTCCTCGGCCTTCTTCACTTTTTTTTTTTTAAATTTTCGAGCGCTCCTTGCCCGGATTGTAATACGCTTTCTTACCACCGGTTTCCTGTGTGCCTTTGCTCTGCTGACCAGCACCGTTCTGGCTGATTGCACCGCCTAACGCTGCAGGATTTTTACGATAATCATCCCCGGATTCTGCCGCTTCACGATCCAGTTTTTCCTGATATTCCTCGTAACCAAACTGATACAGATGTGTCGTGCCGTCCTCAAAAACAAGCAGACGGTTTGCTACTTTGCGCACAAAATACCGGTCATGCGATACGAAGATCAGCGTGCCGGAGAAATCTTTTAACATACTCTCAAGCGTTTCTTTTCCCACAATATCCATATGGTTGGTTGGCTCATCCAGCACCAGCACATTCGGTCGACGCTTTAAGATCTTACACAGTGCCAGACGCACCTTCTCCCCACCGGAAAGCATATCAATATTTTTAAATACATCCTCCCCGGTAAACATAAAGGCGCCGAGCGCATTCCGCGCTTCTGTCTCGGTCAGATTCGGGAACTCATCCCAGAAATCATCCAGCACCGTCTTCCGGCTCGAATACATCGCCATCTGCTGGTCAAAATAACCAATCTGCACATTTGTTCCAAAATTGTACTCTCCGGCCAGCGGGGCAAGCTGTCCCACCAGGGTTTTTAAAAGTGTCGATTTCCCCAGACCATTTCCACCGAGGATTCCCAGCTTTTCCCCTTTTTTTCAGATCAAAACTGACCGTAGAAAGCGGATGGTCATATCCAATCGCAAGATTTGTCACCAAAAGCACATCGTTTCCGGTTTCTTTGTCCGGCTGGAAATTTGCATGGAATGTCCGGGTATCAAAACGATCCGAGCTTCGAGTTTTACCATATGTTCAATGGCTTTCTCCTTGAATGCGCCATGGACACCTTTGGTTGGTTTATTTTTAAACCGGTCAACAATGCGCTGCAATCGTGCAATTTCTTTCTGCTGCGCATTGTAATCTTTCATCATCTTATTGTAGTTTTTTTTTCCGCTCCATGAAATTGGAGTAATTGCCCGGATAACGGGTCGCTGTGCCGTACTCAATCTCGTACACCACGTCCACCACATTGTCCAGAAACATACGGTCATGTGATACCACGACCACAGCCTTCGGATAATTTTTTCAGATACGTCTCCAGCCACTCGATCGTTGTGATATCCAGATGGTTCGTTGGCTCATCCAGAAGCAGAATATCCGGCTTGCTCAACAGCAGCTTGATGAAGGCAATCTTTGTCTGCTGTCCACCGGAAAACTCGGACAGCGGTTTCTTTCGCTCTTCCTCGGAAAAGCCGAACTTACGGATGATTACATCATACTCTTTTTCAAAATAGTATCCGCCGTCTTCCTTGAATTTTTCTTCCATTGCGGTATAACGTGTCACGGCCTCTTCGGAATAATCAGTCTCAAGCGCCTGTGCCGCAGCTTCCAGTTCTTTTTTTTCCGGCGCTCCATCGGAGCAAAGACTTTACGCACTTCCTGCTCAAGCGTAACGGAAGGATCTTCAAACGCAATCTGTTTTAAGTAACCGATCTGCGGATTGCCTGCTTTTGCAATAAAAATATCCTCATCACTGTCTCTTTTGTCCAGCTCCACATCCCCGTGGATCAGCTTTAAGAGCGTGGTTTTGCCGCAGCCGTTCCGCCCGACGACTGCAATTTTTTCCGTATTTCTTATTTCAAAATTGATGTCATGCAGAATCTCTTCATCGGCAAAAGAGACTGCTCCATGGCAGATCTGATATAACATGTTTTCTCCTTTTATTTAAATGCATCCGGCTGGGAAGCAAGATAGCTGACAAACTGCTCTGCCGTACGTCCGGAAATGCCTCCATGACTCAATTCCCAATTGTTGGCCTCTGCACGGAGTTCCTCATCCGGTAAGGTAACCCCTGCACGTCTTGCCAGATGCAAAACAATATCAAAGTATTCTTTCTGTGTCGGCTTCGAGTAATTAATGGTCACACCAAAGCGGTTCACCAGAGAAAGTTTCTCTTCAACCGTATCGGAATGGTGACGATCATTGGAATTATCCTGATCGTTTCTGTCATTCCAGCTCTCTTTGATCAGATGCCGCCGGTTGGAAGTTGCATAAATCAGAATATTTTCCGGTTTGGTTTCCACACCGCCCTCGATAACGGCTTTTAAGAACTTATACTCAATCTCAAATTCCTCGAAAGAAAGATCATCCATATAGATGATAAAACGATAGTTTCGGTTTTTGATCTCTGCAATGATCTCGGAAAGATACTTAAACTGATGCTTGTAGATTTCAATCATACGCAGGCCGTCTTTGTAATACTGGTTGACAATGGCTTTGATACTGGTAGATTTACCGGTACCACTGTCACCAAACAGCAATACATTGTTTGCTTTCTTTCCCTGTACAAACGCTTCCGTATTGTCTACCAGCTTCTTTTTCTGAATCTCATATCCGACCAGATCGTCCAGCATAACGGTATCCATATTGTTGATTGCACGGAATGTAAAGCTTCCCTGCGGTGTATCATCAATCCGGAATGCTTTGTTGAGACCAAACATTCCAACACCGTAGTCTTTATAAAAACCAGTCACTGCATCAAAGAATTCTTTTTCATCCTTTGCCGCCTCCAGTTTTTGCTTAAAGAGCGGACTTTTTCGCTGACATTTTTGTTGTACATCAGATCCTTTTTATGGATGGCCTTATAATTGGAAATCTGGCTGAAACAGTTGATTCCCAGATCTTTTCGATTGGTCCGAAATCATAGTCAAACAACTCTTTAAAAATACGGAAATCATTTTCCACCAGTTCATTGACACTTCCATCGCTGGCTCCCACCTTTTCACAGGTCATGCTGAAAGGATTTTCACTCATCATAAGAAAAAATGTCAGATAATTATGCCACAGATTATCATCAAATCCATAATCTGTTGCCACTTTTAAAATCCGTTTTACCTGCGTATTGATATCGCGGACAAGTCCGGTTTTATTATATTCACCGGTCTCATATTTCCCGAATACTTCTCCCATCTGTGCAAGGATTGAATCCTCGTCCAAATCTCCATACATCAGTAACTGTGATATTTCCTGATACATTGTATCTCGCCTCTTTCTTTTCTCTTCCTATTTATTTTACCTATATTACACGAAAGGGACTTTGTAAACCAAAGTCCCCTGTATGCAGCAAAAAGCTACTGTGATCGTTGTTCCTTTTCCCGGCTCACTTTCCAAATGAAGTACCGCATCATGCAGTTCCACAATATGCTTGACGATAGCAAGTCCCAGTCCCGTACCACCGGTCTGTTTGGATCTGCTTTTATCAACACGGTAAAACCGCTCAAAAATACGTTCCTGCTGGTCTTTTGGAATCCCGATACCATTGTCTGCTACAGAAAGCATCGGCTGTCCTTTTTTCATAGTACACACGCACGTGCACCTCACCACCTTCATTATTATAGCGGATCGCATTCTGACACAGATTTTCCAACAAGTTCCGAAATCATGCCCCTGTCTGCCCGCAACATGCAGGACACGCCTTCATAATACAGCGTTACATTCCGTTTCTGTGCATTCATCTGCAGATTTTTCACACAGGTACCGGCTACCTCATCCAGATCTACCTGTTCAAAAAACACAGCAGATTATCTTCACCGCTGTCCAGCTCGGAAAGCCGGATGATATCATTGATAAGAGAAAGCAGCCGTGTCGCATTCTGCTGGATTTCCAATGCAAAGCGGGTCTCCTGCTCCGGATCTACCATATGGTTTTCGATCAGCTCCGCATATCCGGAAATTGCAGTAAGCGGTGTCTTCAGTTCATGGGAAACATTTGCCGTGAAATCCTGCCGTACTTTTGCTGCCATCAGGATATTTTTCATGCTGTTTACGAATCGTATTTACAAATGGCACAAGTTCTTTGTATACAGGTTCTTCTATGGTATCTTCCATGTTTTCAGCAAGCCGTTCAATCGGATGCAGCAATTGTTTGGTCAAAAAATGTGCCAGGACAATACAGATGGAAACAATCAGTATCAGTATCAGCATCACAAATGGGGATGCCGCAAGGAACACACTGTAGACACTGCGTGCCTGTGTTGCCACACGGATAACCGTTCCATTTTCCAGCCGGAGCGCATAATAGTAATTGTCCATCTGCATGGTATCCGACCGCCGGACACTTTCTCCCTCCCCTGAAACAACGCCTTCTTTACTTCCGGGCGGTTTTTGTGGTTTGGAAGCTGTGAAATATCCAGATCATTATCAAAAAGTACCGTACCATCCTTTGCAATCCAGGTAACACGCAGGTCTTCCCCGACTTCATAATATTCGGAAAGTGAAACATTTGTATTGTCCGGATCATCAAACAATCCCGTGCCGGAAAGCAGTCTTGCATTGATCTGCAGATCCTTGCGCACCTGTCCCTGAAACAGTTTATAATAAATACCGGTCATACAGACCATGGTTACAATCACTGCAATACCTGCAATCAGAATCAGCCGTAAATTGATTCGTTTCTTCATAACAGCTCCTTACTCTATCACATATCCCACATTTCGAACGGTACGGATTTTGCTTCCCGCTTCTCAAGCTTCTGCCGCAGTGTCTTGATATGCATATCAACGGTGCAGGATTCCCCTTCAAATTCCGTTGATTTTAATATCCTCGGTTTCTGTCCTCCGTAACAGTGCCTTTACTCTTGTAATAAGTTCCATAATGGAAAAGGCTTCTTAATATAATCATCTGCCCTTCGTCCAGACCTTTGATCATATCCATTTCTGCGGTCTTTGCCGTCACCATAATGACCGGCAATTTCTTTGTCGCAGGATTTTTCCGCAGTTTACGCACGATATCATACCCGCTCTCATCCGGAAGCATAACATCCAAAAGCACCAGATCCGGCATAATATCCTCAAGTTTTTTATAAAATGTAGTTGCCTTTTCAAATGCGCAGACCATATAATTGCTGTTTTTCAATGCAATTGTCTCAATCTCCCTGATATTTTCATCATCTTCTACGATATAAATCAATGCCATAACTTTTCCCTCTGTCTATCTTTATATATACCTCTGCAACATCAAGCAGGCCTGCACAAGACCGCCCTCTCACGTATTCTATCTGTTTCTTATCATAGCATACGACATGTAAAATCAAAGTATCGTTTATGTAAAATTTATGTAAAGTTCTATCCACTGTCAGGATTCTTTTATTTCTTTTTTATCATTCAATGCAAAGATAACCCATTCTGCAATATTGGTCGCGTGGTCTCCGATTCGTTCAAAATATTTTGCAACCATCAGCATATCCGCCGCCTGCTCGCCTTTTTCCGGATCATGCCGGATCAGTTCAATGATATCTGCCTTATTTTTATCAAACAGGTCATCTACAATATCATCATGCCTGATGACTTCCTGTGCCTTATTCATATCCTTTTTCCACATATGCTTCGATGCTGCGGATCAACATAATTACGGTTTCACTCGCCATCTTTTGATGTCATCCAGATTCAGCACATACGGTTCTTTTGAAAGCATGATTGTAATTTCCGAGATATCTGCTGCATGGTCTCCGATTCGTTCCATATCCGTTACCATCTTCATGGCTGCGGAAATCACACGCAGATCCCTTGCAACCGGTTGTTGCTGCATCAGCAGATTAAAACAGATGTTTTCAATTTTCTTCTGTTCATGATCCACATCAGAATCTGAATTCATGATTTTTTTCTGCAAGCTGCGCATTCTGAGCTATCAATGCTTCTATTGCTTTCTGGATGGAATCCTCGATCATGGTTCCCATATACATCATTTCCTGATTGAGCAGTCTAAGCTGCTCGTCGAACTTTGAGCGCATTAACCAAACCTCCCTGTAATATAATCTTCTGTCCGTTTATCCTTCGGATAAGAAAAAATTGTTTTCGTATCGCCAAACTCAACCATTTCCCCTACAAGGAAAAATGCCGTATCATCCGATACACGCACTGCCTGCTGCATATTATGGGTAACAACAACTACCGTGTATTTCTTTTTTCAGATCCTCCATCAGTTCTTCAATCTTTGATGTGGAAATCGGATCCAGTGCAGATGTCGGCTCATCCATCAACAGAACCTCAGGCTGTACGGCAAGTGCACGGGCAATACAGATACGCTGCTGCTGTCCACCGGAAAGACCCAGAGCGGATTTCTTTAAACGATCCTTGACCTCATCAAAAATAGCTGCTCCGCGCAGACTTTCTTCTACGATGGCATCCAGTTTTGACTTATCTTTCATTCCATGTACACGCAGGACCATATGCAATGTTGTCATAAATACTCATCGGAAACGGGTTCGGCTGCTGAAACACCATGCCAATTCTTTTCCGAAGAACGGTTGTATCTACGCCTTCCGCATAGATATCCTCATCATCCAGTTTCACTTCTCCTGTGATTCTCACGCCATCCACCAGATCATTCATCCGGTTTAATGTTTTTAAGAATGTTGATTTTCCACATCCGGATGGTCCGATAAAAGCGGTCACGCAATTCTCACGAATATTCATGTTTACATCCTTGAGTGCATGGTTTTCACCGTAATACAGGTTCAGATCACGGACAGTAATTTTTGTTCGTTTTTCCATGTTTCTCTCCTCATCTGCAATGGTTTTCTCACACTGCAATTATCCATTTCTTAGGATTTATGGATATTATAAAAAGAGATTGTAAAATGCACTGTCCTGGGAATGTAAAATTTTTTGCAAAATCAATGTAATGGATGTAAGTTTTCTTGACACGCTGAATTTGCAGGTTGATGTTTTAAATATAAGAGTTCTCTAAGTGACGTAAGAAGGGGGACATTTCTTCCTGTTGGTTGGAGAAAATATAATTGAAAGACATCCCGTTAAATCAATTAATGATAAGAACCGGTATCTATAGATGAAAAATTAAAGCCTAAGGTAACGTTTTCCAGAAATTTTAATGCTAGAAATCTGGACTTGTCACCTATATAGTAAAAATTGCTTCTCCGGATACCGCTTTTTCATAAAAGTGGTACCTGAAGAAGCAATTTTTGATCTATAGAGACTTTCCGGTATCTAAATATTAAATTTTCGGTATATAGGTACCACAACGGTATCTTTTACATGAATTTTATTGGCATAGAGACCACGCCGATATCTTTCCGATGAATTTACCGGTCCATCTTTTCCACAAACATAAGCAGAAAACTGATCAGAAGCAGTCCGCTCGATACCCAGATCATATGATATCCAAACCGGATAGAGAGATTTCCTCCAATACCAGCCCCGAGTCCGAAAAATAAAATAATGCCAAAATAATACAGTGCCTTTTTTAATTTTTCTGTGTCATGGGTCCAGATAACCGGTAAATGCTTCTGTTCCGCTACGAAGATTTCCGATGCACATTGTGCTTGCATAAGAATATCCGCTTACTTTCCGGAACGTCTGTACCTGCATTGCACATGCAAACGATACCAGCACGGTAGCCAGCAGATCCAGGTGTTTTGGCATGAATCCAACAAAAAACAGAATCACAATTTCCATCAAAAGCACACCCTGCCGCCAGTGCAGTTTCTTAGCATATTTAAAGATCACATGAATCTTCTCTGCAAAGAAAACACCCGATGCAAATGCCAGAAGCGGTAATAAGTATCGTAACACATCCAGCCATTCTCCCATCATCAGGTGCGTACTCATCAAAACAATATTTCCCTGTCTGTGCGTTGGAAAATACTTCCTCACGCGTAAAAGTATGTATACGCATCCTGAAAACCTCCGGACAGTGCCAAAACACACTTGTAGACAAATGCTTCCGACATTTGGACGTCCGCATTTGTCTTAGGATTTCCTAGTTTCATCACTTCACATCCTTCTTTTAATATATAAACTCTATATATTATAGTGTGCTTTTATACAAAATTCAACCTAAATTATAAGAATGACCGCATATGAATGCTTAATTCTTCTTCCTGTTTTATCAATTTCTTTGCAATATCCTTTGTTTCCTCATCTGCAGCCTGATACTGGTTCAGATAACGGCTTAAAGATTTTACTCCCATGTTACAGCCGTCCGTTATCAGATCTGCGATCGTTGCATCCGATTCATCCATGGCAAGTTTTACATTTGTTTTCATCCAGGACATTCCCCTGTGCCATCGGATTTGGATCTTTTCCCGTATCGTGACATTGTTCGAGTTTATTCTGAATTTCTTCTTTCAGTTTTTCATGCCCTTCTTTACATGTTTCCAGCAGTTTTTTAATTTTTCATTGGTGGTTTTTTCGAGGACCTCCCCTGATGGATGCCGTTCCCATCTTGATTCCCGCGTCGCATTCTCTCAATAATTTTATAGTATCCGGTTCCGTCATTTCTTCCTCCTTTATGAAATTGTTTTATTACGGTTTCCGTAATGATTGTCATTCATAAGTATTCCCGGATTTTTGTTAAATATTTTCAGGCAGCTTTTTTCTTACTATAAATTTCTCATTATATGCTGTTACGGCTTTCAGCCATTCGTTTGCTGCTTTTTTGTCACCACTTGACTGGGCGAGGGCATAACCGCTTACTAACAGGTCAAGGTAATGCGTGTTGTACTCATCATTCAGGACACGTTTTTTTACCTCGTCCATTTCTCTGGTGGCACCGGGGCAAAAGTATCTTTTTAAAACGGAAATTGCTCTGGTAAATACTCCGGAGTACCAAATCCGATCATGTTTTTGTTTGCGGCATCCCTTTGCCCCTTCTGGGTACCGTAGTATCTTCGATCTCCAGCCATTACAGCCAGTTTTAACTGATCTCTTTCATGATCTCCTTTTGGTGGTCTTTGGTAAACTCGCTTAATTCGTAAGACCGGATTCTTTGATTTGCAAATACGGGAACTGCAAACCGTTTTTAACCAGAACAGCCAGCCTGTTAATGACTGTCTTATTACTTACCGACAATTCTCTGCTGACCTCAATCGGAGTAAACTCTCCCCGATAGTTTCTAATCAGAAATTGCAACAGTTCTTTTTCTTTCCCTTCAAGAACGATAAACTTCCGGCAATGTCTTCCTCTTCGGAAGCAAGCTGTAAATCGCAGACCTTTCCGGAATAGAGTTTTACCATCCGCAGGAAATAATTAATCCAGATCTCAGGATGTGGCGGGTTTTCTTCCAGAATAATACAATGCAGGAAGCCCCATCTGGATGGATTCATAATATTCATCAATATCGTATGCAAAATACTCCTCTAATGATCCGATTCCATTAAAACCGTAGCCGTTCAAGTCCATAATATAACCGGACAACAGTCTTGCAGTTCTTCCATTGCCATCTTCAAACGGATGAATTGTCACTAATTGGTAATGTACAACAGCTGCTACTATCAGAGGGTGGTCATCCGTTGTATTTACATATTCCACCAATTCATCCAGCAGCTCCGGTATGTCGCAATATTCCGGTGGAATATAATCAGGATTTCCCTGTCTTGGAATCATATACAGCAAACAGCACTCCGGGAGGCATGGGTCCCCTGAGTCCGATTTTTCTCCTTAGAAGCGCCCTTTTCCACCAATTTCTGCACATCCAAAATAAGCTTTTGGGAAAACTTTTCCTTTTTGCTCACCTTTTCCTCCAGAAAATTCAAAGCAAGGAAATAATTCCGTACTTCCTGCTCCGGTTTCAGATAATGCTTTCTTTCATCGCGCTCGATTACTTCATCCACCTGTTTTTCCGACAACGGATTGCCTTCAATTTTGTTTGAAGCGTAAGAACTTTTTTTTCTTTGAATTTTTACGCAGCCTGTTCATAACTGGTTTGGACAACTTCACGGATGATACCTTGTATCTGTTGTGCTCGATCTCTGTGATATAACTTAAAATCTCGTTTGTTAAAGTCACCTTCATCATATAGAAAAATCCTTCCTTTCAAATATTATTATACCCAAATGGAAGACTTTTTTTTCCATTAAAATTCCACTATTATTTCACTATTTTTCACTATTTTTACACTATTTTTCATTAACCACATGTGCATACCCACCCCAGCTTCCTGCCATCAGAACACGGGTAGCTGGCGGGGGCGCGAACCTCGCTATTCTTGAATTGGATTCCGGGAAAAGATCGCGGTGAAACCATCTGAGATTAAGATTTTGGAAGAATAGCATTTGAAGGGAATATGACAAGGAATTTTGTTTCTTGTCTTCCCATTCAATTTTGGTACAATAAGTTTGTAATCGAACAGAAGTACGGATGCGATTTTCCGATTGTTGACTGCCCTCTAGTATTACGAAAGAGAGGGTGATGCCCTATGAGTACATCAGAAGTATTAACTTTGCTGCTTGTAGTCTTCGCGGCACTGTCTTACATAGACAACCATAACAACAAAAAAGAAATAGCATCCCACCGCCTAAAGTGAAGGATGCTATTTCATAGTATGAATTAACTGAGGGCAAATCGGAAATTGCTTCCGATCAGCTTCTAACTAGATTATAACGGAAGGCGCTTGAGAAATCAAGTGCCTTTCGCTCAATAAGGACTTCCTGATTCCTTACGCAGAATACAGCTTTCCAATTTCTTCCCACCACTCTTGCGGTATCTCCGGAATTTTCTCTTCATCTTCTGCAAAGGCAAGCGCCTGCAGGATATCCGATAATCCAACGAAAAACTTTCCTTCTCGTCCCCGGCAGCCGCAAAGGTATGCTCATCCTTCTGCAAGGAGAATCCGTCCGGAAATGCCTTTTCCAATGCTTCTTCTTTTTTACTCATACGTCCCCCCTATATCTCCGGCATTAACTTATACGCCAGCTCTTGCAATCCCTGGTTTCACAACTTTCTTTTCTGATGCCGTCAGATTTGGATACCGGTATTCGTTAATATCTAGTTTCTTGATGATCTTCGTCTTGTCTTTCTGGAATACTTTTCCGTCTGGTCCAACCTGCCGGTCATTTCTGTCCCTCGTTGATAGCCTGACAGCAATCGTTTCCTTTACGCTATCATCTTTGGAAGAATATTTTTGTTCATGCTCCACAAAATCGAGCCGGAGATCCATCCATTTTCCTGTCTTTTCAACACACAGATACAGGATTTTCTTCCCTTCTTTGGAAATAACAGGGAAAAGGCTGAGATCTTTTCTTTCATGAAGAAATTCATGCAGCCAGCTTTCCTTTCTGACACGGACATGCCAGAGCGAAATATATTTTCCTGAAAAATACAAAAGCATCCATGGGATATTGTACAACGTTTCTCCGCAATACATATAGGCTTCTGAAGCCAGATATCTCCGCAACATGCATTCAACCTCTTTTTTGGGCAGCAGAAGTCCCAGATCCTGGCTCAGAATATATACTGCAGACAAAATATTTTCCCGAATACTATTGTATATCTCCCGATTGATTGGCTGCATATGCTCATATCTGTCTGCTTTCCGTGGTGTCTGTCTCCCTGTATACGCCGCACAATAAGAAAACGTACGCTCATTGTAAGAAAACTGCTTTACACTTTTCCTTATATGCTATCTCTCAAATGCAAACGAAGTATCTTTCCCATGAAAATAACAGAATAACAAGATTTAGAAATTTTTTTTAATTTTTTTCCAAAATTCTTTTGACGATTTTTGAAATGGCGCAATATGTATATTGTAAGACAAACATGTACCATACAAGTGGTACATGGATTGAAATTTACACAGCATAATCACCGAGAATGCTGGGAAGCTTACAGAAGTATAACCTTCTTTTCTCCTGCTTTTCCTCATTGAATAGAGCATGGAGATTTTACATTACACTTCTGAAATGCCAAAAAGGAAGAATTAGAAAAATATAAAATTCACCAAAATCTTTTGACATTCTTATAAATGGCAACATATGTAAAATGAAGCCAAAAAGGAAAGAATGGTATTCAATATGTTTTTTGGCATGCTTCTTAATAATTTTAAAAGAAAGGAGGCGATAACATGATTACATATTCAACCTTATTTGAGTTTTGTAATTAATTGTTGCTATTATCAGTTTAATTTTCCAGATCTTTAACCATAAAAAATAACCCAATAGAGTGATACTATTTTACTTTATTAAATAATAAAATTAATAGAGAACAAATCAGAAATCACTTTCCATCAGTTTCTAAGTAATTTAGAATGAAAGGCACCTGAGAAATCAAGTGCCTTTCGTTTTATTGTGGGATAATCAGTTTTCTAAGAAACCCGTAAAACAGCCATTGACTGATTTCACAGAGAAATTTATAATCCAAGAAAAAAAGCAATTACAAAAAGGAGAATGTGCATATGACATATACGGTTGGACAAATGGCAAAAATGCTTGGGCTTGCGGGTTCCACGTTGCGATATTACGATAAAAAGGCCTTCTTCCCTTTGTGGAACGTTCTTCCGGCGGTATCCGGATGTTTCGGGGAGAAAGACTACGAATGGCTGCAGATCATCGAATGTCTGAAAAAAGCAGGAATGCCAATCAAAGATATCAAAAAATACATTGTCCTTCTGCAACAGGGAGATTCCACAATTCAGGAACGTTTAGAGTTATTCCAGCACCAGCGCACCGTCCTGCTGGAGCAGATGGCTTCCCTGCAGCAGACACTTAATACCCTGGATTATAAATGCTGGTATTACGAAACCGCATTAAAAGCCGGCACCACCGATGTACTGCAAAACATGCCTATAGAAGATATTCGGAACAGTTTCAGGAGGTGCGGCAGAACCTGACGCACGTTCCCATGCCTACCAGCGCATAGCTTTTTCAAAAATACGCAAAAATCCTTCGGAAGCGACCTTCCAAAGGATTTATTTATATATATTTATCTGCGGTTGACATCAAATTTCTTTGCCAGTGCTTTGGTAAAGCAGGTTAATGCCAAGAACAATCATCAGCAGAACCACTGCAATACCGAATGCCACTCCGAATTCACCCTTAGTCGCACTCAGGTAAAGCTGAATGGTAAGAGTTCCGGCCGGCATTTTCGCCTTTGTAAACAGATCGGCAAAGCTCTTCGGGAGGAGACCCGAACTTCCCGCCGTAAACAACAGGGCTGCTGACTCACCGACAATTCGTCCGATGGCAAGAATAACACCGGTGATGATTCCCGGCATCGCTGACGGCAGTAAAATAGTCCCTTATCATATGCCACTTTCCGGCTCCCCAGACCGATGGCACCGCTGCGGTAACTGTCCGGAACTGTTTTTAATGCTTCCTGTGTATTACGTGTAATCAGTGGAAGCACCATCAGCGTCAGAGTAAAGGAACCTGTCAGGATGGAATATTTCAGATGAAGTGTCTGTCCGAAAAACATCATACCAAACAGACCAAAAATAATGGACGGAATACCTGCCAGCGTCTCGGTTGCGAACTCAATCATGCTGACCAATTTTCCCGGTTTTGCGTACTCATTCAGATAAACCGCTGCCCCGACACCGATTGGGGTAGCAATCAGCATGGTTACAATTATGATATAAAGCGTATTTACAATATTTCCCGCAATACCGGTTGTTCCTTTTAACACCGAAGTGACACTGGTAAGGAATTCCCAGTTAACGCTCCGGATACCTTTGACAAATACATACACAATGATTCCGAGAAGCAGCGCAACGGAAAGAATTGCACACACATAGATGGCAACATAAGTAAAGAAATCCGCCGGATGTCTGGTTTTCGTACGAATACTTGTATTACTTCCTGTCATTTTTCAACGGCTCCTTTCTTCTCGACCTGCGCAAGCACCAGATTGATGATCATAATAAAGATAACCAGTACCAGACCTACGGTAAAGAGTACTTCCGGTGAAGCCCTTCCGCATAACTCATCTCGCTGACAATCTGTGTGGTCAGGAAACGTACCGAGTTGAATGGAAGCGGCAGATTTACCGAACCTCCGGCAACCAGATTGATTGCCATGGCTTCTCGAGCGCGCGGCCGATACCAAGAACCACACCTGTTATAATACCGGATCTTGCTGCCGGAATCATAACTTTAAATATCGTCTGGATATGTGTTGCTCCGAGGGCAAGCGAAGCAGATTTTAAATGTCCGGGTACTGCTCGGATGGAGGAAACACTGATATTGATTACCGTAGGAAAAATCATGATTGCCAGTACAATAATCGAGAAAGCAGATTGGAACCACCGGTAAACTGATGGGTTGTACTTCCCGCAAACACCCGTTTTTCCAGGCGGTACATCAATGGATTTAAAACCATAAGTCCAAGCAGTCCATATATTACAGACGGAATTGCTGCCAGCAGCTCTACCGCCGGCTGTACAATCGCTGCCAGCTTTTTATTGAAAACCTCTGTGATAAATACCGCTGTCAGAATTCCAATCGGTACACCGATCAGAATTGCCACCAGTACCTACAATAGAAGTCAGAATAATGTACAAAAATACCATAAGATGGTGTTGCTGCTGTCGGCTGCCATACAGTTCCAAATAACAGGTCTATCACCCCCGACCTTTGCCAGTGCCGGGGTGCCCTTTGCAAACATATAAACCGTTATGGAAAGAACTGCTACGATGGCAACGGCTGCGCATATAAGAAATATTACTTTTGCAATCGTCTCCACGATGTGCTTTGTTGCTTTGCCGCCTGTCATATCTTTATCCTCGTTTGCCTGTTTACGTGTTTCTTAATTTACATTATTTGCTGTTTGGGATGATCAGTCCTACAGACTTGATAACATTCTGTCCGTCTGCAGAGTTGATAAAGTCGAAATATGCCTGTACCTGCTTACTCTGCTCAGAAATCTCACCCTTGGTAGCCATTACGAACGGTCTCTGTAATACATAGTCTCCTGCAAGAATATTGTCTTCTGTCGGCTCTACAGAGTTGATCTTTAATCCATTTACGGTGTCAGCCAGCACATCCAGGCATACATATCCAACTGCTCCCGGGTTGCTGCAACCTTTGCCAAAAAACAGCACCTGTAGAATCAAGTTCCTGTGCATATTTGCAGGAATCCTTTACATCCATCAGTTCCTCAAATGCATCTCTTGTACCAGATCCTGCCTCACGGCCGATGACTACAATCTGCTCATCCGGTCGCCGAGATCTTTCCAGTTTGTAATCTCTCCGGTATATACTTTTGCAAGATCTTCAGACTTAATATCTGTGATTGTGTTTGCTGTATCTGTAATAACTGCGATACCATCAATTGCCACAATGTTCTCTACGATACCCTGGCTTTTCTCATCGTCAGAAAGGGCACGGGAAGCATCTCCGATATCAACGCTTCCTGCCTCCAGAGATTCAATTCCTGCACTGGATCCGGTAAACTCTGCGGTTGCGGAAACATTCGGATATTTCTCCATGAATGCTTCATTCATGGCATTTGCAAGCTTCTCCATGGAAGTACTTCCTGCCAGTGTAACGGTTCCACTCAGATCCGCTCCATCTGTTGTATCTGTATTTGCAGTTGTATCAGATGTCGTTGTATCTGTATTTGCATCACTGCTGTCAGAACCACATCCCATCACACCTGCAGCGACCATTGTTGTTGCTGTCAGTAAAAGCCATCATTTTTACAAGTTTGTTTTTCATGATTTTCTCCTCTTTCTTTCATGTTGTTCCTCATTACAGTTGTTATCTTATCGGGTCTGTGTAAAATGCATAACCAGACTAATGTAAATTAAATGTAAAAAGTATGTTGTCCTGTAAAACGACAAAACTTACGAATGTTTTAAGTTTATTTAAGGTTCCCGTCTTATCTTCTATGTATAAAGATGTTACCGTAGTCTACGCCATTGTAACCGCACACAAAGGGAAAATTTCTGCCAAAAAGTGAAGATGGAAATTCCCTGACTTTTTCCATTCTTCTCAATTAAACATCCCATGTTTCCACAAAAAGAGAAGAAGATTCTTACATAGCATGCAGAATCTTCTTCTCTTTTTTCATTGATCTTTATAAGTTATTTCAAAATCCGAAATTGCTGACTATAGCAGCTTCCTTTGCCTTTCCATTGCAGACGTTAACAAAACTGATGATACGGACAACCAGTAAAATGATAAAACATACGGCTGCTGCAATCGGAACGACAACGGTCAGCAGAACACTATAGTAATCAGTCCCAGCAGAACTTCAGACACAAGTATCCTGATTCCCTCACGCACATGAAATCCGACATAAGGAGAATCCTTCGCCACAAGAAGTGCCACGATAGTTCCCAAAAATTCCCAGAAGATATGGAAGCATTGCAAACAGTTTGTGCTCCCGCAATATCTTTTTCCGTCAAATTCTGTGGAATGATCCTTAGGATCTACATAAGGC